>VFQN01001507.1_pt1 | contig 38800 bp, 23 predicted proteins | sample 3512371 | NCBI WGS metagenome assembly VFQN01 (sample SAMN10412370, study PRJNA504923) | tailings metagenome | isolation source: Replicate 2 from Balatoc abandoned mine | place: Philippines: Itogon, Benguet | collected 2017-08-28
GAATAGTGTGATAGGGCCATGGTTGAGTGTGGTGTTAGTGGATGATTCATGTATGAGCTGGCTATTGAAAGGCATTGATGACCAATCTTTGATACCTTCTAATCCCTCCGATCGCTTGTTTCTCTCTTACGACGCCTGTTTACATTCGGACTCTTTATACAATTTGCCCTATTCTTGCTATCGACCTACTTCTGCAACTTCAATTCCTTTCATCTATTCTTTTCTTTGCAGTTCGAAGATTCTTGTTTTATATTTACCGGTTTACATTTCTTATTATACTTTATTCTTCATTTTTATGATTCTTTTTTCATTCTTTGTCACTTGTTCCCAACCTTGTTCACCTTTGTTTCGAACACTGTTTTTAGTAGATTTTATTTACAAGGAGGAGGATAATGATTGTGTGAAGAGCAAAAGGAAGAAACAGATGACCAAACAATCATATTCCACTTTATTAGTACTCGTCGATTCATCAGAGATCTATCAACAATGGTCATGTGACATGAGTGTACTATTGTGCTATGGATTCCATGATCCTTTGAGAGTGGGGTTGATAGTCAGTATTAGTCTGTGGTTAGAGGGTGCAAAATGGAAGTGGTTGATGTTTCGATATTGTTCAAATTGCAAAATTGAAGAAACTAAGAAGAAGGCTTGTGAAATGAAAGAGGATCGTCTAGAGGAGGGTATTCAGATACTTCCTGTTATAAATTCTACATCCTCTCACATTGATGTCACGAGAAGAAAATCTTTTAGCAATACCGACGACGAGGATGATGATGATGATGATGATGAAAATGTTTCTTCATCAGATTCATTACTTTATGGCAGTGATACGGATCCTAGCGAAGACGAGAAGGAATTGACTGCCATGGGAAGGTTAAATGAAGCTTTTTCCCAGAGTCAGGTGTCTCAACTGTATCAAACTTCCATTCAAGTGATATTCGTGAGTTTAATAGTAAATGGATTAGTATTGTTTGATATAATAGGAGAAGATAAAGGATAGTAATAGGGAGGAGAATAATAATAATATTTCTATTAATTCTATTGATCACAGTGAGAATAGTGAAGTGATTATTACATATTAAAGCGTCTTCAACAGTGCATATATATACTATTATTTAGGTTAGTTTTCAATCATTTAAAGCTCCGATTTCATTTTCTTTTTGTCTTTCTTTGTCGCCTTTTGATTCTTCTTGGACGATTGTGTGGTTGTCTTTGAAGTACCAGGTTGTTCTTGATTCCCCCGTTGCGCACTATTAGCTACAGTATCATATAAAGACTTGATTGTATTATATTGAGGATCTAAATTAGCATCTTTTCGATCGAGGAATAAACCCCAATACAGAGTAAAACGACTTGCAGACCATTCTTTCCAACGACTAATAAAACAATTAAGATGAAAGATAACGAGTGATGAGAGTGAATTGAATGAACTCACCTTCCTTCCTTCGGCCATCCTATTTTCTCTAAGCTTTGAAAGATATCCTTTGTTGGTTGAGGGATGATATCCTCTGATAATAGTTTATTTTGAACTAAATGAACATGAGCTAATCCTAAATTCTTATATAAACTAGTTGGAGAAGTTTCATTCCCTTCAAGGTAATAAGCAGTTTCAATGAAATACAATGCATCGACTAAAGGTTGTGGAATAGTTGTAGCAATATTAATAGCAGTTGAGAGGAAATAAGAAGAAGAATCTATAATAAGTGAGAAATGAACAACAAATAAAGATATAAAGAAGTTAATAGAACATTACCTATCATACGATCTTTAAAATCACGATTAATTGTCCATTCCCATGTTTCTTCAGGATATTTATCATCTTTCGGGAATAATAAATTCTCGATCACAATATTCCAACTCTTCATAATCTTTTCCCCATAATCTATTGGTGATAATGATGACGAGACTAATGCTTGTGGATAAAATTGTGTTAATAAACCAAATGGTATTAATTCATAATAATTTGATAATTCTTGATCAAAATGTCCTAATTTTCCACCAAGATAAATCTGATGATTCCAATTCTTTGAATTTTCATTTAAAAAAGAAATTAAATGAAAAGCATTTTCCATCTTAATCGATGGTGAATGATAATAGGTTAAGTAAGTACCAGGGAAGATAAGAGACCTTGTTTTTTCTGTCTTCACGATCATTGAACTATTATCATTCTTGTTCTTTGTGGTCGAGTAAAGAGGTATGTTTTGATATAATTGTCGTTTCGTTTGAAACCATTTATAACTCATCATCGATAATTGAATAGTGGTGACATCAGGTCGATAACCTTCACATACTTGAAGATATCGGATAGAGGTCCATTGTTGATCATAGTTAATCAGAAGGATGGAGTTCAGTGGTAATGGTGTTAATAAAGCTTTGGCATAGTTATGGAAGTACCATCCATCAGATTGATCTGACATCATCACATTCTTTTGATACTGTTCTCTGCTAACGTAAACCCCAAATACAAGAAGTAATACAGTTAATAATGCATTAATCGCAACCTTTACAGTCTGTGGAAGACGAGCAGTAACGATAGCTTTGATGATTAAGACAATACTATTCACACCTATACCAATCCAAATACAACAAACAATCATTGGTTGCATCCAGAATCTTTGATGTACACCATATAATAAACGATCGAATAAAGGTAAATTAGAAAGAGAATGAAAGACAATGAAGTAAAATACTTCTGTTAAGAAGATAATCAATGGTGTCCATTTACATTCCACGTCACTAACGAGTGGATAGGTAGCTTCTTCTGAAGTCGTTTTAGTTGTATCAGTTTCAATATTGGAGCTCTTTAGAGGTGTTTTAGTCTTCTTGTTGGCTTTCTTTCCTTTGTCAGTGGTAGTACTTGGTTTACTATTGTTATTAGTTGTTATAATAGGAATGACATCATTCTTTCGTTGATAAGACGAATCATACCATAAACCAATAATAATCGATGAAATAATACCAATAAAAAGGAAATAAGAGAATGGATAAAGAATTTGATTTTGATGGAAATCCTGCCAGAAAGCATTATTTCTCTGCCAAAGATTTTCATTCTGTTTACCAACTTTGCCACTAAATAATTGGAATGTACCATAATCTTTTCTTAGGAAATGATGAATAAATCCAGAAAGAGAAGTTACATCACCCCAACTACCAGCTTTAGGAGAGATAATAGCTGCTAAAGGCATATAAAGATAAGCCATAAATCCAATAATAAATGCAATAGATAAGGAAAGTAATAGTTTCGGTTGATAATATAAACGTTTACGAAGTAAAAATAACATCCATAGGATGAGAGGGACCTCGTAAAGGATGATAGTATGTTGATTGCCGAGTGCTAATCCACAGATAAAGGCACCTAGGATAGCAACGTTAGAACTCTGGGTTTTGGAGAACTTTATGGTTAAATAAAGAATTAATGCAGCGAAGAATGTATTGAGAGGGAAAACTTCAGCTGTCACAGCATACTGCCAGATTAAAGGGGAAAAGGCAAATAAAGTCATCGCAACGATACTTCCTCCGAGTTCAGAGAGAGAATACTCTGCAACGATTAGGCCCATGCAAACACAAGCAACACAAGTTAGCACAGCACTTGATAAATTCACCCAGTATGCAACGGTATGACCGAAATTTCGAAATTGGGAAAGGAAATACACAAACACAGTCATCAAGGGATAGCCCGGTGGATGTGCTGTTCCAAGGTGGCATCCTTCAGCAACAATCTCTCCTGAGTCACCTCCAGCAATGGAGGGTGACAACGTTGGATAATAAAACAGAAAGATCCCAACTGAACTGAGCAGTACAATGAGGAAACTAACAATCGAAGAAACTTCCATCTTTCGAAAAATAATTTATTTGCGATATTTTACACTACATAGTAATTCCTTTAGCATTCTATTGTTTGTAATACTTTTAATTATGAGAAAAAATTATTATTATAAATGAGGAATAGATTAATAAGAACTAGATATCTATACTTCAACTATCCTTTTTTGACCTTTTTATTTAATTTCACTTCTGAATGTTTTGTTGATATTATCTGCAATAATCAATAAAGATGAAGCAAATCCACAAAATCCAACTCCTCCATCACCTAAATCCCTTCCTATAATCCTTCTCCATAATTTCACAAACTCTAACGACGTTACTAACTCCATCCCTGACTATTATGAGAAAAAAAACAAAGGTTAGAGAAAAAAAGGAAGTTAAAGTGTTGACGTGTATCACTTACTATGATCAATCCTAGACTTGTATCGAATATATCTCGAACCAATAGAGCTTCTTCCCTCCGTGTTGGTTCATTTGTTAATAAATTACCTGATCCTAACCTTTGTTTGAGAGTAAACCATGAAGATATCTTATGAATAAAGTGAATGAAGACAGAGAGAATTCCTGCTACATCACCAAAGAAATTCGTCCAATTGACATAATCATCTAAATGATCTTCTGTTATATGTGTGACAACACTTACACGTATTAAGAAAACAATATTTTCAAAGAAGTAATAGAGGATAAGAAAGAATTGTTCTAGCAGATCTAATAACCTTGTCACTGTGAAGACTTGATTCAATTCACTCAGTAAATCAACAAAAGTACACATATGGTTAATGGATTTTAATAACCAAAAAGCTTTTCGTGAAGTTGAAGCTGTTCTTCGCGTAATTTTCAATGATTGTAAAAGATCTTCTTTTAGCTGTTGTCCATAATATCCCATTAACATTTGACAACCATATTGAATTGCTTTCACTGTTCGATCACGTATTCTGACATTATTTGATATTTGCGCCCAAATCTTAATCAATCGATTGATATTTTCCATGATATCCACCTTCTCTAAACAAGCAAAAAACTAATTCCAAACTCTGTCAAAACTAGTGTCAATACCTCACGTTTCGCTCCGTCAATCAACAAGAACTATGGACTAGGATGTAAAAAGACTTCCCAATCAACTTCAAATCATAAACTAAGTTGACAAGGATGGTTATATGATCTTCAAGCTATATGAATTATGATGATGAATGAGAAAGAGTTGGCGACAACGGAATTCCTTAATTCTACCAATATTTCCTTCAAAAATCCTTTAGAAATCTAATCAAAATCAAAGAAAAATTCCTGGAAAAATCTTTATCCCACATGTTTACAACAACTTCCACAAACCTCGTTTGATCTAACCTCTCCGCTATTTCTATTCAAAAATAAAATCTACGAGAAAAATAATAAAACCTACAGGTATACATAGAGAAATGTTTAATAGAAAAGACAGCGATGGTCATCGATGAACTCGCTACATCACAGTTACTCCAAACAATAAACGACACACAAACAGATCATGACCTACATCAACAAACCTATTTTTCAAACGAACAAGGAACAACTTAACTTGTGATGTTTCCAGCGTGAGATCCAGGTGGTGGTCGATAACAGCTTGGCAAAGCTCTACGCTGAATCTGATTGAATGCAAACATAGGCTGGCCGGTATTCGCGTAGACATTCATCCTTCGAACTCCTTGTGCTCTCATGAGCTGACAAACTTCTTGGCCATTGAGCACACCTAAATCTTCTACGAGACTACGTGTATGTTCCAAAGTTACGCCCATTGAAGTACGATCTTTACCTAATCAAATTTTCAGCAAAAGCACAATCAATCGATTTAATGGAAGTACGTACCACTCTTGCATAAGATACAAACTATTCCGGCCATTTGACGGATCAATGAGCTAGATTTTAAGAGAATATCCACATGCTTATCATAAGGGTTTGATTGAGCAACCACAACAGCTTCTTGGAGCTGATCGAGTAAACTAAACAAGTAAAAAGGAGCAAAAGCATAAGAAAGGAAAACCAAAAAGCAATAGTAAAATCGACTTACCGATCACTAAAACTTAAAACCTTGATTTTCAGTTGAATTACAGCTTGTGACACAGCTTCTGAGCTTGGCGAGGAGCCGAAATGAGAAGTATTCAAAGACTGGCGAACACTCTTTCTTCGAATAAATGATTTTTGAGGTTGCAAAGAACCTGGTCCTGTATTTACCGTTCCAATAATTGACTGACCAGATGGATTAGAAAAACTACTGCTGCTCCCCGTAGCAGAGTTGGTGGCAGGTACCATCGCATTCAGCGCTTCAATCATCTCAGGAGCTCGTCGAGTTAATTGGAAATCCAGGGAATCACGATAAGATCGATAAAACTCATTAAGGCGAGTTAGAGAAGCTTGATTAATCTCCACTTGTTTCAATACATCACGGGAAGAGGAGAGATTCGCGAGTGTTTGCATCTCGTTGACACCTGATAAACAAGAGAAATTACTACTATTTGAAGCATAAAAGATGCTTTACCTTGGGTGAAAGCAATTCCAAAGAGCTCAACAGTTGCATAGACACGAGGGGCGGTCTCATCTGTGGCATAGATGACATGAGGATTCGGCGTGAAGGCGAAAGGAATGTGAGGCTTTGCTGCAATGACTTTAGTGGGTCTCTGGTCAAATCCAGACATATAATTTAATGCATCTAAGACCACAGCCGCCTCTTGAGAGCTAATTTCAATATCAACAACAAAACGGCCGGTCTAATCATAAAACAGAAATGTCAGCCAAAATTTGAAGAAATTTAGAGATCTCACTCACCATATCTCTTCGAACGGTCACACCATCACCAGTACCGTAGAAAACAGGCTTACCGTCAACTGAGACATGCTTACGCTGGGTTTGCAAAGAAGGGGAATCTCCAACGGTATGACCCGAATCCTTCTTCCCAGGCTGAACTGTGACTAACCTTACCGTGACCAAGCTTAACCACAAAGTAGCGATTTCAAGATCTTCTATCATCCCTAGCTCAGCTCCTTGTGTGGATAACATGGATTCAAACATCACAACAAATCCAATCTTCAATGATCTTGCTAAGATATCAAAATAATTGCCTTGAGCAATAGTTGCTAACATGCAAATGGTTCGAACAACTTGAACTGCACATCCTAACGCTTGACTAGCAACAATATCAATTCTCCGTGAGATTTCTACTTTTCTTTTTAATAGATTAGCATATTCTTCTTTACTATTCATTGCACATTTATTACCAAAGATAATCATGCTTTCCTTAGGAAATTCCGCCATTAATTTATCGATAAATTCCATTGTTGGATATTGCAATGCATGTATCCATACTAATTTTTGTTCAAAAGAAGGTAATTCAATAAATATCTTTCTTAATCCACCATCAGAGAATTTTAATTCATGTGCAGCAGGACATCCCAAGGTAATCGTTGGTACATAATGCATATTACGTGATGAACCATCATAATCACCATTATTATGAATTTCTTGAAATGAAAAATATTTACTAATTAATAAATGTAAATTTAAATTAGTTGTACAATATTGGAAAATAGTAATTTTCTTCCAAGTTGAACGTCTTAAAATATTACCACCTTGTTCAACGGGTATCACATTATTTTTCACTTCTTTACCTTGTGTAAAATTATCATATGCATTTAATATAATTGATGATATTTCATTCATCTCTTTCCATAAATCTTCGACAGTTTCAATAGCTTTCTGAAAAGGTTCAAAATATTGTGTAATTTTATCTTCTAAATTTTCATTTGGTGATAATGTTGCACGTAATTTTGGTTCATAATCACGAAAGGATATAGCAAAATCTTCTTTCATTTGACGTGTTTTTTCAATTAAATAATCATTACGTTCTGCTGACCATAATTGTAATAATGATTGTGCAACAGATGTTGAATAACGACATGCATATAACTGTTCTAATGATAATGTCATGCCAGAACTTGTACCAAATGAATATAATATTTCAGAGTATGGAGATATTTTCATAGATTTATTTAACCATTGACGATGTTGATTAATAAAATAAGAAGTTAATTTGACAATACCTAAGATGACTTCACTATCTTTATAGATTGGTACAGCAATATCAACAGGTAATTGTACACGCACTTTCATTTTAATTTTTAATACTGATTTAAAATCAAATAATTTTTTTGATATAATTGTTCGAGCAATTTCTAATTGTTGATTTAAATCTTCCACTTTTTTACTTTCTTGTTTTTCATTCTCTTGTCGAAAGACAACAATTTTAATATCTTTACAATTTTCTGGTATTAAATTTTCTAATACATTAAAATATAATTTTACTTCTGATAAATAACTTTCACTGTAGGCTGGACGTTCAGTAATTGTTCGGACTTCTGTTCGACAAATTTGAACCCAACGATTAGAACCACCTGTTAATGTATTCAGAATATTGTTATTGGTTAATCGTTTCTCTCTCGTTGGAGTTTGGCCAGGCACAGAAGCAGTAGTAGTTAAGAGACTAGGTGGACCATCAGCGGTTAAACTATTGGATGCTGAGCCAAAGATCACAACAAAGATGCGATCTTGGTAGGTACAAACATTGCATAATTTGAGGGAGATTTGCAGGCCAGCGAGCGCTCCTTGAGAAGTCTCGTATCTTTCTGCTGTCACATGATCGAATGGTGGTGGCCCGGCTGGTTTCTCAGGTTTTAGATGCTTAATCTTTTTAATGTATTTACTATTAGTTGTGTTTGTCGGATTCGAAACATTTTGAGGAATGCCAGAAGTCTGCGACTTTCTTTTCGACTCAGACTCTGAAGGTTTACCAGTGCTACTAGGCTTCGGTGATGTTTCATCGTCACTATCATCATCACTAAATCCTTCATTCTCAGTATAACCTTTAAAGTCAGTCGCAGGAACTTGAACAAACAGTGGCGCTACACTTCCCGCTAAGGTTGAGTTATTGACAGCAGGCTTCACTTCATCCCTCTTTGCCGGTGCATCATCTATTTGAGTTAAAGAATGATTTCAGTACGGTAAAGTAGGAGAAAATGATTTGATTTACCATGATCAACATCACCAGTGAGTCCATCTCTACGTGGAGCATTTTTCGGTTCAATAGTTTGAACTTCCGCGAATAAAGCATTCCACCAATCCAATTGATCTTCATCCGTAAATGTCATATTTTGAGCTTCATTTTTAATATCTAACATCCAAGCTTTCATTTTCTCAAAGGTTTCAAATCTATGAATAAAAAAAAAGAGAAAAAGAAAAAAGCAATTCAGGAATATTTAACAAACCGTAGTTGACTTACCTAATATAAGTCTTCATACTTGTTCCATCCTCGAAATCGGTTTCAATTGCCACAACGTTTTGATGCCCATCTAAATTGAGACGTATAAGCGATAATTAACCCATATGAAGAGCAAGACCTACCTGCATCGTCTGGTTTCACGTTAGCAAGTTTTGTATCGATATCTAAAGGAATCGAGCCAAGTAACGTCAAATCTTCTCGAGAGGCATAGTAGCATAAAGATCGAATGTCCTTTCGAAGTACGAAGTATCGTCTTTTCCTGGAAATAGAAATGTTACAATGTCATCAAAACTACGACAATAAAACAACTTACCAGTTCTTCATCCATGATCCCTTCTTATACAAGTATCCTTCACAAACAATATCTGCTGCAGTATACAGTGGTTTCGAATGGGGTGGAATGTAATGTCTTCCAATCATTTTACTAAATAATTTGTTCGATTCTTGTTCACGGTAAACACTATCAATAAACTCGCCAGAATCCGAGACCTACGAGAATAATAACATAAAAATGAAGAGAAAAAGGAAACCTAAACACTTACCCCGAACCTCAACCTTTTATCGGCTGTGTCGAAAATAGCTGGATGACCTCGAGTATTCTGAGAGAAAGTTAGTGCATGATCTCGAATTAGTTATCAAACAATCTTGCCTGCATGGTTACAAATAAATTAGAAAGTAATTTTAAAAGACTATACAGCAAATTCGATCAAACTGTTGAGATTGTTAATGAGCAAAGAACATTTATAATTTTTGAGTTGAAAGTGACTTCAGCAAATAAAATAGGTTCTAAGGGAATATAATCAGATGATTCTCGCCCAGTAAAAGAATAAAACTATCAAAGAACTATATTCCACCTTCAAAATTGAAAAGCAGACCACCAATCTAGATAGAAAAACTGGATAGATTTGCTGAAAACAATCGGGATCTTATTTTTGCTTCATCCAAATAAATTAGAAAATTCGAGATTGGCCTAATCCAATTTATTCGAGTTTTCATTGGGGAAGTGGTGTTTATAGAAAACTCATTAATTTTCCCCCGAAAAGCGCTTTTTCACTCCTGAAATTGAAAATTGAATTTTCAGAAAATTTTCTTGTTAGGATAGTTGAACTCTTGATCGAGGCGAACACTTTGAGCAGGATTGTTTAAAAAGAGACGAGACTCGAATGGATATGGATCTAGAAGATAATGGGAGAAGGGATGCATATTCTAATTTTGAACATGTTGATTCGGTCAACCTAGCACCGGGAAGCCTCCCACCTCTTCGAAACGCTCATGTTCCGTCAGTCCTGCGATCACTTACGGAATCAAGCGAATCGGCGTCGTTACCGAGTGCAGAAACGTATCTTTCCATCTTTATCTCCTCAAAGCAGGCCCAGCAGTACTCTTCGATATTGAAGTATATCTGTAACTTGTTGTGCGTGATACTATTAATGACAAAACTATCCCGAGACTCCAGATACATTTCTTGGTTTCTGGTAATTTTACCTTTGTTTGTTTCGAATACGATCTCATTCTGCGAGAGACTGTCGGAAGTGCATTTCATTTTGGTGACACAAGAGCAAGACGAGTTTTCTTTACCAAGAGCTTTTCGCCCTGTCGCTTCTATCATTGATATCTTAGGGTCGTTTTATATAAAACTGGTTTTGTGCATTTATCTATCATATGAGAATTCGATATCTTTGAAGGAAATTTCTCTTTTAATTCCTTTATGGATAACGTTTGGCCTTGCCTCACTTCTCCGATTCACTGCCAAAGATCTGACGAGTGAGTCAAACCGATCTGCTCGATATACCAGTACACAAACTCGATTAGTCCTGGTATTTGGTCTTACTTTCCAGTTTTTGCAAAGAGTTGCTCAGCCTTTGCTTATCCTTCTGAAACTTGGGGATAAATTATCTATGCGCACTCATTGGTCGATCGTTTTTGGACCTTCTTGGGTTACATTATTCTTTGTATTAGCATGTTCATTACTTCTTATATCATTTGCACCTTTAATATCTTCTCATGGGAATCAAACGCTGCGAGATGTGACAAAGATTCTTATTTATCTACTTGCCTCTCGGCTCGCTGTGGGCGCTATCTGCTCTATAATCTTCTTAGTCCTGCTGTCAGAGCGACTAGATTATTATGAATCTTCAAATATTCATGGCAGTGACGTTAGTATTAATCGAATTCTCCTTCCTTTAGTTGTCTTCTTTCTATTTTTACTAGTGATTCAACCACTTGTCATGCAAACGACCGTGAAATACCAAGTAAGTCTTTTTTCTTCGCGCAAATCGCATTTTCAATTGATGTATGCCTAGGAAACTTTGGCATCCATGGTTCTTCAAAGACAGAATAGACCAGGAAGCAGCGCTTCATCGGATTCTTCCTCTTCAACATCGGTTATTGTTGAGAAGAATAAGAGGAATATGTATTTCCTTCAAATATCACCAACACTGTATGCATTATGTGATGCACATGGCAATTCAATTTCTTTACAACCTACAAAGTCTGTCCCACAAAAAATTAAAGAATTGTACAATACTTTCTTTCCTGTGAAAAGAAAGCCAAGAAAAAGCGTCGTACCTTCAAATTCTCAAACTTACTCAGAAATCCAACAATCTCAACATACGAATCAGGCAATAGAACTTTCAACTTTCTCCTCTTCAATTTCGATTGTTGAAGATTCTAACGGTAGTTATCTTGAAGAGGAAGGGAATGAGGGTGCAGAAGAGGAAAGTTGTGTTATTCTGCATTCTAACGAAGTAGAACAAGAAATTCAACTTATTCTGCATGGTATGGAGGAAGAAAATATCGAAACTGTTTCCCCAAAGTATTCCTCTGGTTCTTCTTTCCAATACACCCAGTGTGTTGTTTGTTTGAACAACATTGCCAATGGAATCATCTATGATTGTGGTCACGCTGTTACCTGTTTGCCTTGCGGAATCTCCATCGCAAGGAAGCCTCCAGGTCACTGTCCAATCTGCAGAGCCACTATTACGAGCTTGCTGGAGATGTCAACAAAGCCCTTCCCCTTAGATACGCAGAAGGTGATGGTGATTAGTCGCTGTGGATACACGTTTCACACGAATCACTCACTCCCATCCAACCACCACTCGATGCTCTCTATGCCCCATCGGCAACTTCTTCCTACCAATGGTCACATGATTACGAATACGATAAGCAACTTCGCTGCTAATCAAACACTCAATGCACAGCAGGATTCTATTTTAGATATTCTCATGAATTAAGGATTTAATTAATTAAATGTTAAACAATGTAACCAATTCGAGATTTATCTTCCTATCGATCGTTTAAGAATAGACTCAATCGTATCGATCTCACTAGGCTCTAAATGCACTGAGCTTGCAACTTCTAAGTCCTCTTTCATGTGGGCGGGTGATGTCGTCCCTGAGAGAGGAATAATGCCTAAAGATTGGACAAACTTGAAAAAGATTTGCTCCGGAGTTTTCTGATACTTTCGAGCTAAGGCCGTGACTGTTTGACTAAAGGAAACTGTTATAAAGATACAAAGGAAATATTGCAATCGAATTACCTTCTAATGATGTCCGGATTCGCTGTCAACGTCCAGAAAGATTGGTAGCGGATATTATTGTCTTTACAAAACTGTCTAATTTCGTAATCATAGGCAGAATCTCGGTAAAAACGATTTTGTAAGAAGCTTGGCTTGATTTCTGCTTGATTATAAACTGCTTGAAGCACTCGAAGGTGATAGGTGTTGGATAATCCTAGGTAACGAACTTTGCCTTGTTTGTAAATCTCTTCAAACGTTTTCCATACCGTAATTGTGTCGGAAATAGTTTCCATTGGAGAATGCATAACTAACGAGTCGAGATAGTTGGTACGAAGATTTTCGCAGCTCTTGGCGAAGGATTGGAGCACTTGTTCTTGTAGTGGAGCATTACGATCATAAGGAATGTTATTGGGGTCCTGTCCGTTGATCGAAGTAAACTTTGTTTGTAAGAAAATATCCTCTCGTTGTATTATATTTTGTTGGTAAAGGCGCTCCAACGCATCTCCGACTCCTTTTTCGTAATAATGCTTTGGTTGACAAGCGGTGTCGATAGCCCGAAATCCCTGTTGAATCGATTGTTCCACATAATTTTGGGTATTCAGTTTTTTCCATGCAGTACCGTAAATGATGTCAGGGATTGGGGCACGTGCAGCAGTGATAGCTCCATATTTTGTTGACATTGCTAAAATTGAAGCAGAATTCTTCCTTTGACCGCGAAGTTTGACACAATCGGATAGTGATGCAGAGAAAACAGATTCAGTGACTGTTAGCCTAATATCTGAAGAACTTGGTGACTGAAACAGTACCACCAAGACCACAACGTTCAAGAAACATAGAATCAGCAAACCCCAAGCGACCAACATCTCTTTCCTTTCATCGGAAACGGAAACTCTTAAACGGATTACGAATAAAAACAAGCAGCAATAAAGTTCACGAAGTAAATTACAAGGATAGAAAATCAATTGAGAGGATCTGGCTATTTAAGTGCAAGAAATTTCTGAATTTCGAAAGCGACATCTTCAGCTTTAGAAATTTGCAACCAGTGACCTATAAAAAACGTAAACGAAAACATATTTTGGATGACTAGTTGGGTGTACCTGCGTTGACCTCACGAACATCACAGTCTTTGCGATTTTTCAATGTATTAATAAATTCATCGTCATGAAACATGCAGTTCTTTTGATTTCCGAACTATGATGAAAGGGACATGATGGATTGCAGCGAGACTCATAATCACACTTACCATATACAATGTTGGGCAAATTGGAAACGTAATGTTAGGGAACTTGAGAGAAAGAAGATCCTTCCACAAATATAAATAAGGGTAGCACTTGTTGACACTAATCTCCCTTCTTGGAACAGGAGGGCGGTCATAGCTCGGCCACAAAGGCTTAAAGATAGGTAGATAGAATATTCCCATAAAAATTGTTCCCAGATATGCTCCTATAACTCGGGATACTAAAAATGAAATAACGAACCATATTTGATACATAGAGACGTATAACAAAGACTTCAGCGAAGCTGTGAAAGGAGTAACCATGCCTACATCGAGAAGAACAAGCTTCTTAACTTTGTCTGGAAATTTTGTTTGATAAAGCAATCCTATAAAGGCACCCCAATCGTGGCAAACCAAAGTGTAACGATCTTGGCTAACCTTCTGGTCTAAAGTGACATCGAGGAATTCGATGAGCTGATGAAAGTTGTACCCCCATAAGGGAATATTACCGCCCTTTTCATATCCTTTCAAGATCAAATTAGATAATTTTTATTAATACTTTAACAATTACCTGGAAGACACAAAAAATATAGATCGTAGTCTTGACTCAACTTTTCTGGAACAACTTTTCCCCAACTTGAGGTCTCATTGTCAGGAAAGCCACCAATAAGGACTAATTTTGGCTTTCCCGAGTTCTTTTCGTAGCTGACAACAGGAAATAATGGCATTTGAATGTTGATTAGCACTTAGTTTCTTCTTCTTCTTCTTATTTTACACTATAGACAAAAGGAGAGTTTTTCAGAAATCGAGATGCTGTTTCATTTCACTCGAAATTGACTGTGAGAACAAGCTTAGGATAGATCGCCGTGTTTGAATTACCTCCGACTTGTTGAGCTACCTCTTCCTTTGTGTCTAAAGTTAGTGGGTTCAACCTAGAAGAATACAAGAGTTTGGTCAACGCGCTTCTTCAAAGTGAAATCATGAAAGAAAGCGTCTATCAAAAGATCACGGATATTTTACTGTACTTTAACATTCGGGAGGATTTTCATGTTGAAAGTTTTGAAGCTGGTGAGACCTTGAACTTTCTTCAATTGTTTACAAGTTATGTCTTAAGACGACATCGCGACCAGCAGATTATTGATGGAGAATGTATTCTGTATCTAGTCTTACAATTTATCGAGTTTGGTAATAAGACCTTTCCGTCTGAGTTTATTAACCGTATTATTCAGTTATTTCGTTACACACAATTAAAGAATAGCACAATTTGTAAACTATTTGATGTTTTACGTGTTTCAGTTCGTTTGAACGATCAGAAGCCTTCACAAACGAATTCAAATGCCGATGAACAAAATGTCTGTATTCCGGTCGAGTATCATACAAGCATATTAGAGGCAATAAATAACTGTTTAGTTCACGATGATCCTGCTCATATTGTGTTTCCTGGTGATAAAGACTCCTTCCTTCAAGTTTCTTCGATACCGTGGACTTTTCAGAAAGGATATACTCTCGCAATGTGGTTGAAAATTCCTACTCATCAAGTATCCAAAGGTTTTGAATTGTTTCGATGTCGTAGTCCGACAATGAAGATGGATGGAACTGTGCTAGGTCAGGTCGAAGAAGGAATTTATGCCATTAAAGTCGTGATGAACTGTGAAAAGAAAGGGAGAGATGAAGCACGAGGCAAAATTGTATTAAGTGCTGGTATTTGGCATTTAATTACGGTAACACATTGCGTTATAGAAGAAACCGATCGAGTAATTATTACAGTTGATGGTCATTTAGAGATAGAGAATGAATTAGCTTTTCCTGTGGTTCCAAACTTACAAGAGACACATTGGACCTTTGGAGTCGGTTTCACAGGGAAGGCATCATCTATTACTTTATACGAACAAGAGTTACCTCTTAACACAATCCAGTTTATTCACAGTCTCGGCCCAGGTGTAGGCGATTTGAAGCAAGGTGTAAGTGTTCCACAAACCTCTTACGACAGTGGGCATTTTCCTCTTGGGAGTCTTTCCGCCAAGGGACCAAAGTGGGGCAAATGGTGCAAAATAACTTCTGCTTTTTCGGTTACCGCGATAGCTGTGGCATCTAATTACACTGTACCGCAAACTAAAATTGGCAAACAGTATGCTGACTTTATTGTCATGGTTCCCTTAACTTATGAAAGAGAGACGCCACTTTTAGCCTCTGTGACTGGACGATGTGAACTTTTGTTACTTCCATCTTTTTTTCAAGCGTTTTATGAAGCTGGTGGTGTTTTATTACCCATATATCTCTTTTGGTCGTATTCTTGTCATAAATTTGACGATAAATTTGATTACACTTCAGATTATACATTATTAAATCAAAATTATCAGGAAGGTATGGTAAAATGTTTACAGTTACTACGATTATTATTATCACAGCATATTGATTTAAAGGAACAATTTTTACAATTTCATGGTTTCCATTTATTAGGATATATTCTATCAATGATGTCTTTTGATAGTCGAAAATTTGTGATTGATAAAACATTTGTTGATTGTTGCTTTGATTTAGTTGTGAGTTTAGGACCCGATGGTTGTAAAGGAGATGGTATCGCTACAGCATTACAAGGATTTCTATTTGACTTTCGAATTTGGAATTGCTGCTCCTTACCATTACTCCAATATTATTTAGAATCCTTGTCAGAGATTGGTAGTAAAGCTGGAGAGTATTTATTTAAGCATATTGGGATTCAAAGAATATTAGACATTTTCCGAATCCATATTAGCAAAACCATTACAGCTGCAACGGCGGCCACTGGTAATACCGCTAACACGGTCGATCTCACGCATTTTCCTGATGATGAAGACGATGAAAGCTCAGATCCTAATAGTTTACAACAAATTGCGAGGCATTGTGCAGACGAAATTTACAAACTTTTAATGATTGCAAAAGAAGGAGCTCAGATTCAAGCTCAGAGATTGAAAAGTAATATTATTAACGAGGTAGATACGCTTTTATGTTGCTTAATTGAAACCAATAATTCTCTCTTTGCCGAGAGAATTTTGCGTGTCTTTGCAAACATTCGAGTTACCGCACCCTCTTCCCTACAACAATCCTTGATTTCGAATCGTTACTATGACACATTAATTGTCAATCTTTGGATGAAAAAAGGTTTTACCATTGAAATTCGAACTCAAGCAATCATTAATCTCTTTTGGTTGCTAAACACTGAATTAAAACCTTTACCGATGCAGATTATTGCAGCAAGGAGGAAAGTACGCAGCTTATTTATTCCAATTTTGACCTCCCAGTCGTCCTCTGCATCGGGTAAGGGCGGGAAAAAGAACGAAACAGGAGGATATGGAAATATGGTCGATGGAAATAAGCTCAAGGTCGCATTGGAACAGTTAAAAATGCTTGCAAAGCCCATTCCAAAACATTGGAAAAATTTAATGATGATAAATGACGTCATGCTCAAAGCTTTAGATGATGGTCTTTGGGGAAATGTTGTCGCGAGTTGCTTACCCAATATTAACAAAGACAAAGCTGTCATACCTTCCACCAACAACGAACCAAGTTCCCAAGTTACTCCGGTACAGGTAGTATCTTCCAATGAGTTGCACATCATGCTTTCATCGATTATTGGTGAAAATCAAGATGATTTTTGGCTTCTATTACCATTTCTTCCTGGCTTACTCTCAAGAATTCCTCTTGAAATCAGTGAAAAGATTATGATGCAATTACATTTGCAATTTAAGACGGATGAATGTCAATGTGAAGCCATAAATTGCATTGAGGATAAGTTATGGCTGTATTATCTATTAGATGTTGCCTTTATTGGAATCTTTCAAAACAATTATCATGAGGCTGACTTTATTGCAATCACATGGACTCAATTACCGACTTATACTGAATTAGCTTTGGATGTAATTGCCACGATTCTTGAGTATAAAATTAAATTTTGTGCGATGGAAGGTTTCGGTGCTTGGATGATCCTACGCCATTGCATTTATGAAAGGTGTCAACAATATTTTGCATCAAAACCAGATTTGGTCAAAGCAATGAATAGAAGATTTATGAAGCGTTGCACTGTTCTCGTTCTACAAAGACTCTCAAAGACCACGGATGATGGCTGGACGCCTTTTGTTTTGGACTGTCTTGATAACATCCTACAAGTACTTCAAGAGAATATTTTGACAGCGAAGAAAGCTATTTCCGAATCTACGTCTTCTCTCCTCGATTTAGATGATATTGAAGGAGATATCAATACGAAAATTCCTTATTTGATAAAACATGATGAAGATTTATTGCTAATTTCTTTATTAATGGATATCAATGAAATGATTCGAAAATCTTGCAAGAAGTTTTCTTACTTCGGGCATGAATGGATTATTTTTAAAAGAAGTTTTAAAATTTTAATTGAGTCAATGCATCTTTTGGAAGAAAGTTCTATGATGAGTAAATTTTCTCTAGATATTATGAATTTAATTAGTAAGCTGACAGAACACGGCAATCATGGGATTAACAAGAACGAATTTACTCAGTTAATTTTTGATTGCCTTCTTTCACTCGAAAGTATGATCACAAATCCTGTTACCGCTTCTGCTCTACGTGCGAAGTGTAACGACATGGTCTTCACCATCGTCAGCTTTTTCTCTGACTTGCGCGTGAAAGGCAGTAACAATCCAGCTTTAATCCCTCGTCATGTAGATGATGTTTTAAAGAAGCTTTTACTTGTTGAACATATTACAGATATAGAATTACTGTTTGCAGTTTTGAGAACAAGCTTAGATGAGATCAATCATTCGGTTATCTCATTTGAAGAAAGCGACGAAACTGCTACAGTTGCTCAAAAATCTGCAAAACCAATAATTGCCGAGAAGGATGTTGAAGATAAAAAGTCCACAACCTCTGGGGGATTAGATAATAAAACTTCAAGCAGCACTTCGCAAGCTTTCGATTTACTTGATGATGCTGTGGTGATTGAGGAGAGTGTAAGTAACTCTTCTTCCCCTGAAACGACAGAAGTCTCTTCTGAAAACGGTAAAAAGGCTTCTCCTGTTTCAGATGTTGTGTTGATTCCAGAAGATGAAAAGCAAAAAGGTTTTCTTGCCTGGCTGAAAGTTCGCCAAGGAATTATTGCCGATCGAGTTGACATGGAGCGCAGTCGTTTATCGCGAGCCGTAAAAACTCAGGACGCCAACGCTGAAGCAACAAAGAAATACTGGAAAAAAGTCCGAAGGAAGACGGAATCTGAGTACTTTCTCGAAAGCCATAGGTGTCAATGGAAGCTGGGGATAGCGCACGAGGGTCAGTTTTATGGTCGAAAACGATTAGTACTCCGTCCCCGTTTTGAATTCCCGATCACTGATCCAGCGAAGAAAGATGCCGAAATCAATTCTACAGACGAAGCAGATATTAGCACAGAAGAATTAAATAAATTATTAGCTAAAGAATATTTTGGTTATATTAAAGATGTCACAAGGGATGGAGCCATTGCAAATGGTGAAAAAGATGAGAAAAGGACTGGAGAGAATAACGAAGACGGAGAGATTTTTCCGGGCACTGGTTGGGGAATCGTTGATGCAGATGGCAGTGAGGATGGGTTTGGAGTGATCGGCATTGCAAAAGAAGGAAGCTCACACAACAATGATTGCACAAGCTTAAAACCCGGAGAAGGATCGGTTACTGATGAAAAGGAAACTGTTGAGAAAATTGATCCAATCGCTGATCTCATCCACACCGAAGAAGCCTTGAATGCAATGAAAGGAGTAATTGAAACTGGACCTTCCCATAGTGGTACAAGTCGTGCCGATGCGGGGCCGACTCGTCTTGAAACGAAAGTTGTCATGGTCACAGCTAGTGGAAATTGTTGGGGGTATTTGCAGCTGAACGACGAAGAAATTTTCTTTCGTTCCTCGTTCGGTCTGGAAGACGCTCGTAAAGAAGATAATGCTGCAGTCAATATCGCGCGGGAGCAACGCATGCGTCGAAGAAGATGGAGAATCGATGTAATCTCTGCTGTCTATCTTCGAAGGTATCGCTTGCGTGAAAGTGCAATAGAAATATTCTTTCGCAAAGGAAAACATCGCAACGTCTTCTTCGACTTTGGGCATACACGCGATGATGCGAAGATGAGGAACGAATTTGCAAAAGCGATTACTGCCGCCGCTCCGAACTCAGCTTTTAAGCAGACTTTGAATATGTCGCCTTTTCGCATGGTCTACGAGCATGGTATTCAAGAGAAGTGGGTGAATGGAAAAATGAGTAATTTTGATTATCTCATGGCTCTAAATACCATAGCAGGAAGAAGTTATAATGATTTGTGTCAATATCCCGTGATGCCATGGATTCTTTCAGATTATGATTCAGAGAAGCTAGATTTAACCAATCCATCAATTTATCGTGATCTTAGTAAGCCCATGGGGGCCCTAAATGAAACTCGTTTGAAAGAGTTTTTAGATCGTTTTTACTCATTTGAAGAGAATGTGTCGTCAGGAATCCCGGCATTTATGTACGGATCCCATTATTCGACAATGGTTGGTGTTGTTTTACACTTCCTCGTCCGTTTACAACCTTTTGCATCATTACATAAAGAAATGCAAAATGGCCATTTTGATGTTCCCGATCGCCTATTCTCCTCAATTCCACGTTCTTACTATCACAACACGACTCAGTTGTCGGAAGTGAAGGAGATCACTCCAGAATGGTTTACTTCTCCTGATATGTTTCGAAATATAAATAATTTTGATTTTGGTCTCACACAAGATGGTGAGAGTATTGCTGATGTGGAATTACCAAAATGGTGTAAAAGCGCTGAAGATTTTGTCAAAATTCATCGCGAAGCATTAGAAAGTGATTATGTTAGCGAGCATTTACATGAGTGGATTGATTTAATCTTTGGATATAAACAGCGAGGTCCTGATGCAATCGAAGCCAATAACGTATTCTATTACCTCACGTATTATGGTTCTGTTGATCATTATGCAATCCAAGATGAGACAATTCGAAAGGCCACTGAATTGCAGATTGCTCATTTTGGACAAGTCCCACTACAATTATTTAAAATCCCTCATCCAGCAAGGAAGGTCACAGGACCAAATGCGGTGCTCCCAATCACTCGATTATTTAGGCGATCGTTTGCATTTGGAGATCTTTACCGTTTTACGCAACCTCGTGATGAAGAGGAGCAACTCGCCTTCAATGCCCCAAGTACACTTGTTATGAGAAAATCCCAGACTGTTGTAGTTAATTGCGCAGTTCTCGTAGATCGTGTCATGTGTATTCTCGACAATGGAGTGATAGAAATGCTGAAATATTGTACGTCCGATGAAGCCAAAGCTGCCTTAGCTTCCTATAATCCACCTGCTAGTTCAAAATCTAACAATGCTGCCACCAATAATGCTGGTCCTAGTGGAGCACCGGTAAAGAGGAGTTCTACTGCCAATTCGAACAAAATGGGGATTATGGACGACCTACTTATTGCGGATAATGCCGAACTTTACGCGTTTACCACCCCCAGCATTAAAGACAGCGGAGACGCAACTACGACGAATAGTAATGCGAGTAGCAGGAATCTCTCTGATGAGAATGCCAATCCCACCGCAACAGCAGAAGCTCTTTCCCTGAGGGACGGTGAGGTGTTGATCCACGTAGATAAAGAATACATCCATTTTGAGACTGTGCCACGAATTCCAATTATAAAATCGACAAAAATCGATCGATCAGCGTCCTCTGACAAAGACAATAATAATTACATTGAGAAACTATTCAAGGCCAAGCCAGCGATCATTTCATGTGAGTCTAATGCAGAATTTACCAGTAAAAATATTTCATTGAGTCGATCTTGTAAGTTATGCTTCTCCATTGGTAACATTGATGGTGCAATAGCCATCCGTGAGATGGATCTTAAGACAGGTTTTATTAAATCATGTGCTGACTATTATGCTCATAAAAGAAAGGTTTTGTCAATATCCATCGATACCACGCCTGATTACCAAATAATTGCATCGTGTGATGAAGGAGGGTTAGTTTTAGTTTGGACTATTATTCCACCAAATCCCAGCCACGCTAATCGTTCAGTATACGCGATTTCGAGACGTCCACAGAGATTATTCCGTATTGAACCGCATCCTGATATGCATGTTGAGATCTCCTGGCAGATGGGGATTGTTATCGCTGTTACAGGAATTACAGTGAAGATATTCTCAATTGAGAGAAATGAGTTGTTACGCACTTTCATTATGAAGTTCATGATTGAACCAGAACCAAATCTCATTGCATTCCATGGTTCCACGACAGCTTCTCCACCTGAAGAGATTATGTATGAATGGACAGTAAATGGTCCGTATGATCGTCTCTTTGGAAAGAAGAAATATCTTTTGTTAGAATCTGATGGTCTTCTTGCACCTAAATATATTACCCGAAGGTTTGTCGTGAGCGATTATGGGATATTAGTTGTGCATATGGAGGCATTTATTTATGTGGATTCTCTATTAGAATACGAAGATCAGCTGCATATGCAGCATTTATTAGTTGCTTACACAATTTCTGGTGTTCGGACGGCAATAATTACTCCATTTTCACCGGTAACGTGTTTAGTTTGTCCCGATCGTGGTGAGGTTGTGATCGCTGGACATCGCGATGGTTCTATTGTCTTTTATCAAGCTCAAGATCTCACCATTCTTCACAAGTTCCAACCGTCTACATCTTGCATCCCTATGAATCTTTCCTTACCTGGCGGAACTCCAAGCGGAGGAACGACCAGCAAAAGAAGTAGTGCGGCAGAAGTCAGTCATGGAAAATCAAAGGCCTTATCAAAACTCGAGCGACCTTCTGATACCACCGCCATTATATCCATTAGTGTTGGACCAAATCGTTCATCTCCAGCTGTAATTTGCGCAACGACAGAAGCTGGTAATGTCTATTTCAAAGCCTTACCTGATTTCATCAAATGGGAAAGAAATCGCTCGCCTTCTGCATTAGCTCAATTGGCTTCCGTACCATTACAAGCAGTGAAGGGAACATTAATACAAGCACAAAACTGGACCGCGGAGACTGCTGGAGTCTTTGCTCAGAATGCTAGATCATTAGCGGATGAAGCCTTAACAGAGTTAAAGAAGGTTCGATTCACCTCAGTTTTTTCATTTTCCTTCTTTCTCTAATATATGAATTGTTTTTATAGATTAAACGAAGCAGTTTAGTGAAAGGTGTTGCAAGTTTCTTTGGTATGGGATCACAAAAGGGCAATGGTAATGGTAGTAGTCATGAAGGATCCACGAGTAACAAGTGAAAATAAAAAACATAATACCATCCAATAAATAGATCTTTTCTTATAGTGTAGTATATAAATTGAATCAACAATTATCTCAACAGTCTTAGCAAACAATAATAATGATAATGAAGAGTTGTGACCTTGCTCACATTTTGTGTAAGAAAGTAACTCATACAGTTTTAAGTGTTCATCCTGATATCAATGATACGCGCCTGATGATGTAAAGTCTACATAAGATTATAGAGAGATTTATATTATATTAAATGATACAAAGAAAGAAAATAAATTCATCTAATAAAGTATGAAGAAGAACTGAAAGACTATCAATTATTATCAAAAATTCAACGATTAGCTTTGCAAGGCATTTAACAATTGATTCGATGCACCATGCGCATAGGGTGCACCTAAAACAATCGAAGGATTTGAAATCCAATGAAAGCCTAAATTCAATGCAGTATTTCCTTTCACGATTAAATTAGTACGTGGAACATATGCTTTACTACCTTGATAAATAGCAGGATAAAGACAAAATGTTGACGCAGAACAAATCGTAATATTAGCATAAGAAAGACGAACAAAGTCAGTATAAATATCATCTCCTCGACGTATTAAAATATTAGATTTTGGGAATGTTGTCGTTAAATATTGAAATAAACTTGCAAAGATTTGATTACATGATTCTACTTGATGATTTTTACCAGTACGATGTTTGGTCTCTGCAAGAACAAAGATAGTATTAATATTCCCTTGATTATATTGTTCTTGTAATATTTCTTTAAATGCACGAAATGGTAAAAAACCATAAGGGCCAACAAAATTATCACTACAACGATAATGTATGGCAACATTTGGTATTAATGGTAAAGTCTGATTGACTGGAAGATAACTTTGATCTTCCGATCTAATAATAGTATGCTGATGTTTATTAGTTTTAATAATTTCTTCATATTGATAACGTATAGCATTCTTTAATATTGGTCGAATGAGGAAAACTCCTTTCGTCCATAAAGCATTGGCATCTTCATGACAGATTAATGGACAATTACAAATATGTTCAATTCTTTGTCTACCTTCAATTAAATTATTTACAGGTTTAGGATGTTCAATCATACGATGAAATGTTGAGAAAAAAGGTGATACTTGATCATTTGTTCTAGGATCCCATACGAAGGAAACAGATAAAAAATGCATTCCAGTGAAATAAGAACACATGACATTCTCAAAATAATCACTTAAAAAATTACCTAATGATTGATACATAAGACATGGAGTATTAACTAATACGGCTTCAGGATGGAATGTTGCTTGATTTGGTATGGCCTCTTTTAACCATGGTAAGAACTTTTCTTTGATATAAGCATCTTTTACTTGATGTGATTGGTGAACAATACAACGTACACCATGAAGATTACTTAAATCTTGATCACTATAAAATGGACCTGTCTTTTTCTGTCTTTTGTATAATTCATGGGGATTGGGGTAATGATCATCGAAGATGATGGAGAATTTTTCATACATTTGTTCAAATTCTTTACTATGATTACCTGCAATAAAAGCATTGGTAATGAGATCATTAGGTTCAAGAGGAGTCACAGAAACAGAAGGTGTATTTAATACAGGAGTTGGAGGTGGTGGATTCGTTGGTTGTTGTGGTTTTTTCGGTGGAGGTGGGGTATTATGTTTTACAGTTAATTGTTGTTGATTATGATTAATTCTCTCACTATGAATTCGTTGAAAACGTTCCCTATCAGCATTGGTGATAGATAGTGTTGTTTTACACCAGATTATCAAGAAAATCCAAAGTGAAATCATCATATCTTTCCAATTACAAGAGGAGTTCATTTCAAAACAAAAACAAATCGGAATGTCAAAAGAATTTTCAATTTTACACTATAGTAGAGTGGATAGTGACGTAAAATAAAACTCAGTTGTTTTTTTCCGATAGAAAAGGAGAGAATGAGAGTCTTTAGTAACCAAAGATTGGTTGAAAAGTTGATATCTGACTCGTCGAGATCGCGTTAATTGCTATTGTGACGTATTGTTCCAAGGTTTGAGTTGTTGTGACACAATTTCGACTGCATCATCACAATTATTATCCTTTGGTGTGAATCGAGGAAGCTAAAAAGACCGATGGAGGAAGCTAAAGAAGGGACACCAACACCATCATCTCTACAAAAAGCCTTGGGCTACTTGAAGAAGACAAATATTTCAGAGGTTGAATTCATTCTATTTGGTAATTCGATTCTTATTGTTATATTTCCGTATGTAATCACTTTCTACGTAGGTTTTGCGATGATCATGGGGAATAGAACTGCTTCTTGGAATGGTGGTCTGCTTTACGGTTATCCATCATTTGTGTTGAACCTCCTCTTTTCTGGCGTTGGATACATTTGCTTTAGCTTATGTGTGGGAGAGATGAGTTCGGCACTTCCTTTCTCTGGTGGAGCTTATGGTTTTGTGAGAGCAGCACTTGGTCCTTATTTTGGATTCCTCGTTGCTTGTTGTGAGTTCGTCTATTGCACATGTTATTCAGTGTTGAAAGTTCTTCGTATTCTTATCATTCCATCACTGAACGGTGGACAAATTGCAAATTTATCTGATAATGTTCACACTGTCTTAATCATCTTTGGTGTTACTTTAGCTGTGAATTTAATTGGAGGAAAACCCTTTTATTCAGCTACTACATTACTTGGACTTTTCATATGTATTGTATTGATTATTTATCTCTTTGGTACACTTTGCCTCGTTGGAACTGCAGAGGTTAACTTTACTCATTATTCAGAACCTTTAATGATCCCTCTAACATGGGAAAACTTCATGGGAGCAAGAATATCTGCTGGAGCTCAATTTAATGGAATACAGTACTTTCCTTTATTAAGTGGTCTACTAAAAGATCCTAAGGAACAATTACCTAGAATTCTCTTGATTTGTTGTATTACCTTTATCTTTATGTCCGTTTTTGTAACATTAGCAGTAATAGCACAAGATTCGGGTGGAAAGTCCATCATTCCCGCTTATCTTCCATTACAGTTTGGTCTTTCTAGAATTCTTTCAATGAATTTAAGTTCAGTAAAATGGATAGATCTTCCGTGTCAGTTTGGATCAATCTTCTGTCTGTTTCATTGTGCAGGAAAACAATTACATGCTCTCACAATGTCAAGTCTACTTCCCACATTTCTTGATAAGACTATTCCAGGTCTTGAAACACCATACCTTTGCTATATCATTGTAGCAATCGTTGGTGCAGGAGTAAGTATTTTTTCCTTGTATTATATTGATTATGTTTCATCAATACGAGCTACTTCACTTATTGCATCTTTTTTCATGTTGATTATGTGTCTTATTTCTTATTTAGTATTTCGTCGTAAGTTTTCATCTTTAACAAGAAGTTTTGTGAATCCATTTGGTGATTCTGCTGCTATCTTTGGAATTCTTAGCTTTCTTCAAGCATTGATTAGTGTTATTTTTTATTCCAATCTTGATCCAATTTTTCTTATTGGTCTTGGTAGCTATTTAAGTGTTGCTTCAATCTTTTTTTGGACTTATTTAGTTCATAATCAGAAGTTTTCTGATGAAGAGAAGAAGCTATTATTTAAGGCATATTTAATTAATGCTAATCGTAAAGCAAGACAAAATCGTTTTAAGAAGAACAATAAAATTGGACCGTCATCTAATGGTAGTGTCGCAAGTGCATCAAAAGGAGGTGATACTCGTTCTAATTGTGAGTCGACCTTTCTCTTCTTTCTTTTGAATCATCTTATCATTTTTTCTTCTAATAATTTATAGGTAGTAAAAGTCGTACTGCATCTACTTCTCATTGTAAACCTGTGCCTCCACTTGACGTCGTACATAAAGTTCAGTCAGTCAGCGAGGATCACATTCCTGCTAGTCGGCCTTCTGATTCATCTAAGGACGCTTCCTTCATTCGTCAAGCTGAGAAAGTTACCTTCGAAGCACCAGAAGCCCTCTTCTCTGGCAAAACATTAGAGAAGACATCAGTGAAGTTGTCCACTAAAATCGTCACATACTTGAGCAGCAAGCTGAATGCGGAATTGCCAGCGATTGATGACATGGAAGAGGGACACTTGCGTGAGTTTGAGCAGTTGGCGGTGGTTGTAGCAGGAAGTGAGTTGGGCGAGGCGACACTAGAGGCGTTGGAAGAGCATCATAGGTCGGAGATGTCAGCGGTATAACGTGAATGATTACTTCCACGATCTTCACACTGCATCAAGTCATGTTTTAGAAGACAAGAAAAAGCCATACTAGTAATCTCTAATTTTTATTCTACAAGTGGAAGACTTCTCTGTTTCCTCTTATTCCATATACCTAAATTATTTTTCTTAAGTTTTATTCTTTTATGTTTGTCGTGTTTCTTTTTCCCTTCTCTACTGTGTTTGTTCTTTAATCCTCTTATATTATGTACATATTCGTACTTATTTTAGACTGAGTCTTCTGCGATACCCCACACAACCAATCTTTCTCACATTTATACATGTATTAGTTTCATTACGTGTTCTTATTCTATTATGCTTCTTTTTCTCCTTTATTTTAGTTTTTTTTTCTTCTTCTTCTAATGTTTATGTGTATGATTTGCTAATCTTTCAACCTTCATGCTTTGAGTTATTCGAAAGAAGAGTTTTATTAGTGAAGAGACTTCTTATTTTGTGTGGTTATTTGACTTTCCTCCGATTTTCTATGCCTTTTAAATTGCTTTTGCTGTCTAAGTATCTGACCCTATCAGATTAATGATGTTGTTAGTTTACTACCTATGTAAATAATATAATGCCGTGATTTACTTTTTCTTAAGACCATTTTCTTCAATTATAGATTTTTCGGCGAAAATTGTCCCAAAGAATAATGAAGTAATTACAGCTTACAAAGACACCGAATAATTGGATCCAATAGCTTTTAGCGTTTGAGGATTTCTTTTGCTATATTTTATTGCTTGGTTGCTCTCCCGGAGCAAGCTCATTAAGTGGATCATGAGGCAAATCGAATCCTTTGTTATGTCACGCGGGCTATTCAATCTCATTGAATGCTGGCTCTGGGTTCGAAGCAACTCACAGATGGATGAATACTCTTCAATCCAAAATCATCGATCGTCAATCCAAAATCTTGCTATCTTCGGTGAAGATGAAAATAGACGATCATGCTGCATTAGAAATAGGAAGGCATGATGAACACTTCCCTCAAAAACATCAGAAAAGAGCGTGGAAAGATAGAATTGAAGTTGATTGATCTATTATCATCTTCTTTAGGTTAAGAATTTTGAATGAAATTGAATGAAACTTTAAAAATCATCTTCTTTGATAGGAAAGCACTCATATCAGATAACTAAAAAACACAAAATTATCGAGGAGAAGGAAAACAAAGAAAACGAACCCGAAAACGACATTGATGTTGTGATCAACATCTCTCACAGGAAATTATCATCAGCAAAAGGCCTATTGCATATGACACGGCAAACAAACAAACAAACAATATTATTATTCACTCACTCACACATAAGCTTTCTACTATCACATTCAATAAAACAAGGGAACACAAGTCTACTCAAATTATTATTGATTGAAGATCGCATTCATTTGATTCTCTGTTGAGACTTTGATTTCGACAAAATCAGCGACACTTTGATTCTTCTGAATCTCTTCAGACATCGCATCCATAGCTTTCGAGATATTCTCCGATTGTGTGGATCGATTACTGGCCTTCTTGGAACTACTCTGCATTAAATCTTGCATAAGTTCTAATTTAGGTTCTACAGAAACTCTTCGCTCAGAACTACCAAGGAGCTGAGGATCAATAGTACAATCATTCGTTCCATTCTTAACACTAATATGAATACTACCTCTCTTAGAGGAAACCCGTGTCTCTTCTAATTTCATCTCAAATTCATTATGAATAAACTTACAACAGTATTCACACACTTCAATAAAGGCAAGAGAACCATTCTTATTTAAATCTAATAAAGCAAAGTCTTGTTGAATTTGTTCATCTGTTAATGGTTCATTAGCATGTGAAACAGTAACAGAACGACAGGCTAATTTAAACTCCTCAAATGACAGTGAGAGATTCCCAAAGTCATGTCCTTCTACCCAATCATCAGCATTCTTAAAATGTACCCATAGAATAGAAATAGCAAATAAATGAATTAATAAATTGCGAAAATCATCGAATCCAACATCTTTTTGATTTACAATATTAGTGCGGTCGGTGGTTGAATGTCTCACTGCTTGTGCATGAGCCATCTTGATGATGATCGGGTTTGATATCATGAAAGTCCATGAACCACCAACTAATGCTTTACTTTTAATCCATTTTTCTAATTCTATATAGGAAATTCCACCTGAATCATCTTTATCTATACATTTAAAGTCTTCCACATAGAGGCCTTCCTCGAAGTACTACGAAAGAGAAACTGATTAGGCAATTTTCTTCTGTCTTAAAGCAATTACCTTCTTAAACCACGCGATACCATCTGCATAGATCTGTTTGATGGACGCCGCTGCTCCCATAACCTATATCTCTGTGAGGATCCTTTTTGTGAGGGAAAATCCTTTTGAAATCTTGAAACGACTGCAAGTGAGAATCGAATTTCACAGGAAAACGAGTCTTCATTCTGCTAAAGTATCGTTTTTCTCTTCTCCTAAGAAATTACTCTTTGAGCAGCATTGCAATGTTGAAGTTCATTATCTTTCAAAACAAGGGATAAAATGAACCGAGTACAGCTTCAAGAAGAGGTTTATCCAAGAATTTCTCACCCAAAGATTATGGAAGATATCATTTCTTTTGTTCAAGAACGTGAGCCTAGCTTATGGGGTGAAAAAACCGAGAAACGAATAAGTGATTTGTGTTATATCTATATTTATAAAATGATTGTTTCACATGGATATAGTAAATTAGAGCATGAACTCTGTCTTGAACCTAATAAAAAGCTGTGCCATCGAACTATTGAGCATAACTTGAACAAGTTGCATAACATCATTTATGAATGGGCAAGATCAAAAATACCGCTTGGAAGCCCTGAGGAATGGAATAATTTATGCAGTCAGTTTCAATTAAAAAATATAGGGTTGGCAGGCGGTAACCTCTGGATAGATAGCTGCGACTTTCCTATGATGAAATCTGATGAAACGGAAGGGTGGACGAGTTCTAAACTGCATGGCAGAGCCATTAAAGTTCACTTCGTAGTTGATGCCACGAAGCGAGTCCGCTTTATCGCAGGACCTGTTAATCCATCGCAGTATAATTCCGATTTTTTCGATTTTCATAAAGATCTTATTAATGAAAAATTTAAAGGTGGCAGAATAGTCGGAGATATTAGATATCTTTCTGGAATAGAGCTGTTCAACGGAGAAAATGGAGGTCCAGAGTTCATTTGTTATGACGATGAGTTTTTACCTGTTGGTTTGAAGAAAAGAAAGCGAGAAAGAGTTTTTAATAATCATTGCAAAGGCCTTTTTGACGAAATATTTGAAGATATGAAGAATACTTTTCAAGTTATTGCGGGCCGTCATTTGAGTGATAAAGATCGTCTCTATGAAACAATAACAATCGCTACTGCAGTTTATAATTGTTCTCTCGAGGATAAGTCATCGAAATAGAACTCTTCTTTGTTTGCCAACAATCTTTCTGACAATCACTAATAAAAGTACTTCTATTAGTCCTAAATATCTAGCTCTTCTTCTTGAGGAATATTACTGGGATCAATTGAATCTAATACAACATCAGCTTTCAAAATTGCAAAACCATCTTGACCAAACGGACTAACAACATAACCTCTACGAAATGAAAAAAACCAAACGGATTCAAAAGGGAAAATGATATGAGAAAGACAACAAAATAGAAATCGAGTACTTACAGGTCTTCCATGCGAGATTTTGCTTGTGGGTACTTTTTACCAATAGACTTTGCCTCAAATTCAACAATTAATGGTAATTCACTGACTGGTGTATCAGATCGTAGGAATCCCATCAATACATCATAATCATGTCCTTCAACATCGATTTTCAAGATATGAGGTCGTCTTAGCCTATAATTTCAGTGTCATTGGTTAAGATACAATGACTGAGATAGAAGAAACTGAAATTATTCACTTACTTTTTCTTAACAAGGGGATCATTGGATTTCTCCTCCCCTGTCCCTATCACAGCCCAATCATGCAATATATCTCGTCCATTGACACACCGAACCTCTTCGATGATCCATTCTTTTCGTGCATGATCTCGGTGAGAAGGAAGTACGGAACCAATCTGCCGCCTGAGCCAATGCTGGAGGACATGAAATAAGAAGAGAAGAGGCGATGATTCGATAATCTTACTGGTATGGAGGCATTCTTTTCTTCATATAGTGGTCTTTCCATTTTGATTGTATCAGATTGGCACTCAGATGTTGCTGCAGCGCGAATAATTAAACTACGATGAGCGGCATTTTTCTTGGCCATAAAAGTAATTAAATCCCTCACATTGATACTAACCGGTTCTACAAAGACTCCTCTCCAATGTTCGTTCGGGAGATACAGTGTTTTGATTGTTTTATCTCCTAATCCATCGCAAGCTCCGACAAGGGCAAAGTTTACTTTCGCTCCAACATCTTTCCAGATACCAGAGATTTTCCTTGCATATGCATTAAAGAAATCACTAGCAGCATTTGTATGGAATTGCTCTTTCCAGTAAGTATGATTGTAATCATTCTCTGTCAAGGAATTAGCCCATAACCTTATTGCTTGAATTTCTTTATTTTCTCTTCTCTTTTTAACAGACATATTTTCTCCTTCTTTCGCTTTCCTTAGTTTCTTCTTCTGCCTTTTGAGTTGTTTCTCTGCATCAGACAATTTTTTCCTTGAACCTTTCCTTGAATCTATATCACCAATCTGATTCTTGTTGCTACTCCAAATGTCCACATCTTCTTCATCCTTCGCCAATACTCCATAATTCTTCGAAGGAAGAATTGTTGAATAGACAAACAAGCAGATAAGAAGGACAGACAGCAGATTCCAATGCATTTAATCAATGATCTTCGGTTTCTTTTCTTGTTTGTTTTATTCACAAAAATATCGTTACAGATTTAGGGAAATAGGAGTTTGCGCTCAGGAAATAGGTTGGATTCATAGACATAGTGGATGAAGAGGAAAGGCGATGAGGTTATCAACAGTTCCCTTCGAAAGGAATGTAGAAGAGAGAGGAAATTGGATGGCAAAGTTGTTTTTGTGATAGAGGACTTCTTAGATTCGCAGGAAATCGATTTATTGAATGACGATATTGATATGTTTCGGAGTGTATTTAGAGAACGATTTCATCAAAATGATTTAGGAGATTATGGTTCTGCTATTGATCCATTTGAGTTTCAGAATATTTTTCCAAATAGTTCCATTAGAATTCAACAAGAAAGTTATCTGAATTCTCGATGGAAAACAGTGGAGGAGAGTTTGTGCAAGGAAGTTAATCCTGCAATAAAGGAGGTATTCTCATCTATTGTCTTTACAAAAATCCCTCAAATCCTCTCTGCAGTTTTGTTTGATTGTAATGACCAACAAAATCTCTTCCTTTTCAATGAGCAGTATATTGTGAAGGATGTCGATAGTAGTATAGCTTTTAGATGGCATCGAGACGCAGATGAACAGTTTTCTGCGACTTTAGATCATGAAAAGCCTCTTTATATCTCAATTTGGTGTAATTTAGATCCAGTTTCGAAGGTTAATGGAACTATCGCCTTTGAAAAGTCAGCGAATATTATCCGAGTGCGAAGAGGTAATGAGACTGAAGACCACAAGGACTTAAACTTTTTCTCAACTAGCAGTTCATCTTCTCCTCCGAATGAAGATGAAGAGGGTATTGAGCTGGATTTACCTAAAGGGTCATTAGTGATGTTTGGATCTCAGATATGGCATCGTAGTGGCATCAACCAGAGCAACTCTGCAAGAAGAGTTTTCTATACTCAATACAGCACTGAACCAATCACTTTAGAAGAAAAACATAAACCACAATCGATAGAGACACCAATCTCCTTCGCAATCCCAGTCACAATAAACAATCCCTTCAGAATTTAACTTTACAAAGAAATCAAAAGAAAAAATAGAAAAATGTCTGAAAAGATCTTTGCTTAATAAACACCCATAGAAATCTCTTGTCCCCCTCCGCTTCTTTCTTATCTGTTGGATGATTTACCAACACCTTTTGGTAATTTTTTCATTGATTTATCTTCAACATCATCAGGCTTATAGAAATGTGGAGCAACCTCTAACAACCATTCACCTTTAATTGGTGCAATCGTTCTCATATATTCTTTAGTCGTAAAGGTTAATTCATGATATACAATCCATTTAGGTAAATCCTCTTCTCTCTGATTACTTTTCTCTTCTTTACCATCTTCCCCTCCTTCAACATCTTTCTTACTTGATTTCTTAGGTGCTAATACCGAAGAAGGATGCATATAAACACTATGAGCATTCTTCACTGTCTTATATTCACTATCATGTGAAAATTTGGCAACATTATAGAAAAACCCACAGGTAAGCGCTTTACATATATTCTCAACATCATGAGGATTCGATGTCTTCTCAACTTCCACACGTTCACATAAACCATCTAATTGTTCACGTATATCACGTGCTTTATTTAAATTACGTACTTGTAAATAATTTTCATAACACCATTGTGTTGAATAATCTGTATCAACCCATTCATTATAACATCTCATTAATGTTAGGAAATCACCACCACCACCTCTCGCAAAGTTAAATCGTGCATTATCAGCATGGACAGCACGATCTTTAGGACGATAAAAGATGGAACTACCAATCGATAACATTGATACAATTGTCAATATCTCATTAGTACAATGATATTGTTCACTTCCTATTAATACCTTCGACATCATCGGATCTAATGGGAATTCTGCCATACGTCGACCAAGCTTCGTTAATTCACCACGATCATTTAATGCACCTAATGCATATAATTGTTCTAATGCACGTATTAATGTCTCTGGTGGCGTTTTATCCATAAAATCAAAATTTAATAAATAACTGATACCTAATGACTTCAACATTAATACAACATTGCCCATATTCGTTCGTTGGATTTCAGGTGTTGTACTATCTTCTAATTCATTCTGATAGGACCATGATGTATATAAACGAAAACATTTACCAGGTTGTGTACGTCCAGCACGACCAGCACGTTGATTCGCGGCAGCTTTAGAGATTGGAGTAATAATTAATGATTCCATACCAGTCTTAGGATTAAATGACTTTTGTTTACAGAACCCAATATCAATCACATAACAGATACCATCAATCGTTAAGGATGTTTCTGCAATGTTTGTACCAATAACAACCTTTCTAGCATAATCTGGTACTTTATCAAAGATCTTTGCTTGCATCTCTGATGGTAAATTCGAATAAATTGGACATATAACAAGTTCTTTAATCTTACTACCTAATCCCTTAGTACGAAAGTTTAATATTTCAACAACTGTTTCAATCTCTTCTTGTCCAGTTAAAAAGACTAATATATCACCAGGTAGTGGTTGTGTGATATGTATCTGTAAGATTGATACAATCACCGCATCAATATAATCAGCTTCAGGGGTTTTCGTATAGAAAATCTCCACTGGAAACATTCTACCAGGTATCATAAAGATATTCGCATTATCAAAATATTCAGAGAATTTTTCTGCATCTAATGTAGCAGATGATATAATTAAACGAAAATCATCTTGATCACGAAATCTTGAAATATCTTTGACTAATCCAAATAATACATCAGTATGTAATGTTCTTTCATGGGCTTCATCAATCATCATAATGGAATAACTTGCTAGATCAGGTTCAGTTAGGAATTCACGTAATAACATACCATCAGTCATGTACTTAATAACAGTCGAGTCATTAGTACAATCTTCAAAACGGATTGAATAACCTACTTCATGTCCTAATTTCACATTCATTTCTTGTGCTACGCGTGCTGCAACACTCATAGCAGCAACACGACGTGGTTGTGTACAACCAATTTTCCCTAATTTACTCCAACCTGCTTCATGAAGGTATTGTGGGATTTGTGTGGTTTTACCTGAACCTGTTTCACCAACAAGAATCAGTACTTTATTATCACGTACTACAGTCAAGAATTCTTCACGATAAGTAAAGATTGGGAGTTTCTTCCTTCCGATTAATATCTTTTCATGCTCAGTTAAACGTTGTTGTTCAATAATTGCGCGAGTTTCTTCTGATTTAATAACTAATTCTTTTGACTCTGCTTCACCATTGTCCTTCTTTTGTTCGATAGGAAGGGTATTCTTTATCATCTCTGATGTAATAAACTCAATCTGGTCATCAAAGATTAAATCGTATTGCTTTTGTTCTTCATCTTCACTACTCGAAGAAGAGGAACTATCTTTCTTGCCATCCTTGGATTTCTTATGTTTTTTATGTTTTTTCGAGTGTTTGTCTTTCTTATGTTTCTTATGATGTTTTGAAGAAGAAGATGATGATTGTGCTTTAGATCCAAAGGTAACACGTGATAATGCCATTTGTTTTTCTTCCCATAATTCTTGCTCCGTCTTTGGTTGAATTTCTTCCACATAACGTGATGTTAATACAGATTCTTTCTTTTTCTTATCAATATAACCTGTATCATAATCCTCATAAGACGATGGTAAATGATAATTATTATCATTATAATTAAAACGATATTGATCTGATGCAAATTTTAAGATTTTCTTATTTAATTTTAATCTTTTTCTTTCTTCCTTGGTTAAATGTTCTTGCGAGAATAAATATTCTTCATCTTTAATAGATTTTTCTAATAATTCTAATTCTTTTTTTTCACGTTTTTCTAAATATTGTTGACGTGATATTTCACGTAATTGTTCAATTGCTGACATTGTTAACGAGGAGTTACCGACGGTAGGTCCGGATAATCCACCGGCTCCCTTTGTTGCAAGGATGTGAAGTTGCTCGGCCGATAATTGACCTTCTAGAATATCTTCTTCACCTTTTCGATTTAATTTCTTAGTTCTTTGTTCATCACGTTCTAATAAACGAGTAACAAATGCATCACGTTCTGCAATATCTGCATCCATTTTCTCTAGTTCTTCTGTGACTGGTTCAGAGGATTCCTTCTGACTTGTCTTTGATTTACTACTTGTATGACTGGATTTCAACTTTGCACCTCGATAAGTATCTTCATCATCGCTGCTATCTCGATTATTCTTATCTTTACTACGAAACTTTGCTTTACGGTCACTTTTCTTTTCTTTTTCTTCATGAGATCTCTTTCGCTTCTTTTCATCCTTATGAGATTTGAAATCATCTTCATTTTCTGATCCCATATCAACTAGGTCATATTGCCTGAATTGTTTCATTAACTCAGCATTGGTTGGCATCTTTTTAGTTATTATGTGAAAGGCAGACAAAAGACGATGAGGAATGAAAATTGAAAAAAAAAAAAAAAAATACCGCCAATCAAAAAAGCGCTTTTAAACGGCACCGATAACAATCCCGATAACAGTCCCGATACACCGATTCATCAACCTTGTAATCTCTTTGAATAACTTTTGTTGAGTTGTGGGATGAAGCTCACGATTCTACTTTTTGCTATCTATTGGTACGGCTTCAGTGAGGGAGCTGCTGATCCAAATTTGCAGAAGAAACTTGGACTTGTTCCAAAGAAACCAATTAAAGAGCATAATACAAACCACCTTACTCCGAAAAGAGCTCCAGCTCCAGCTCCAGCTGCAGAAATTGCTGAATTTCCTCCAGTTAAGGAAGTAACTGAAGAGGAAGCTGCATCGAATCACGGACAGGCTTTCGTTCGTGGGAAACACAGTTCCTCCTTCGACCAGTTCTACCAACGGTATTCTCATGCCTTCGATGAAACTTATCCTCCTCCCCATGAAATCATTAAAAAGCACCCGAAACCAGATCGTTCACCTTATACACCAGAAGAGAACCATCATCTTCATTCCAAACGATGTATCTCATTACAAGCCGGAGCAGCAAAGGATAATTATGTAAATAATAGATTTATTTCATCTTTAAATAATGTCAAGACAGGAGGAAATGATAACATTCCTTCGACTGATATGATGTTAGTGCAAACGAGTTGTTTTGGTATTAGTTCGTTAGGTAATTATTTAGGAGAATACTTTGAAAGTGTGATGTGTAGTTATTTCTCGGGACTTCATTTTGTTTCTGTATCGCGTATTTGGGAACCTGCCGAAAAAGACTTTGTCCATCCTTTCTTTTCGAAATTACCTTATTTAATTGAACATCCAGCGCCAGAAAAGAATGCTGATGCAGCGAAGAAGAAGGTTGAAGAGTATTGTCGATGTGGAGGAAACTGCCATGAACATACCTTTTCACTATGGACTCGAGGAGTTCATATCATTAAACCATTGTTAAATGAAGCATTAGAATATCAGTATTCACAGATGTTACTAAAGACGAACAATTATACAACTGTTCAGACGAGTGATCACAGTAACATCCCATCACAAGATGAAGAACTACCTCTTATACCAGATGTTGCCATCCACTATCGTTGTGGTGATAATTTTGTTGGTCATTATGGGTTTCTTCCATTTCGTGCATATGGACATCTATTACAATCTGATTATCGTGAAGGTAAAATTAAAACAATCTATATTCTCGCAGAGAAGAGAGATCGTGGTATCTCAGCACATAAAAAAGCTTTTATGGAAACATGTGATCAAATCTTTCCTGCTTTATTCCATTATTTCAATGCAACTTTCCCACATGCTACTATTCTTATACGACGTGGTGATGATCCTTATTTGGATTTAATTCGTCTTGCAAAGGCTAAAATTACTATCTGCTCTGTATCAACATTTTGTCTTTGGCCTGCATTAGTCCAAGGGAAAAACGCTTATTATCCACAAACAAAGTTAATTGTTCGAGGAAATACACATATTGATCTAGGATTTCATTGGATTACTCATCCACCAGTCCTATTAGGACAACACCATGCTTATGGCAATGCTCAACATTTAATACGATTATTAGAAGCAAAAAATGAATTAAATGATACAGTTTCTACTCGAAGGAATTAGGCTACAGGTAGCTCATGTAGACTAATTAAATGTGTTTGTTTCTTTCTTTGTTGAAAATCATTCCAAAAAAAATGAACATTATTTGCAATTTCTGCACAACTATTAAGATCTAATCATTAATCTAACAAGAATTATTATATGCTCTTGATATTTACATTCTGACTTTCCTTGGCAGCAATAAAAGTAACAACTGTTAGGTTCTGACTGACTCGATGGGTTGAAGGAACTTAAATTTTGCTTCTTTCTTGTTCCAGTTGCTTCCGTGCCACGGCAAAGAAATCATCACAGCATTCATCATCTAGGTTCTCCCAGGCTTCTTCTCCACCTGCTAATTCTACTGCTCTTGATCTAATCCTTTGCATTTGAGCAATAGAATCGTTGTCATCTCCATCTTCATTGTCTTCCTCTGCAATAGTTTCCATCTTATTTCTCAGCTGCGGTGGAGGATGGTCAGGAGAGCGAGGAGGATACACTTTCCAGGGAGCTTTTCCGTTGATTGATTGTGAAGATTTCAGTAATGTTTTAGCTTTTGTAATAAACCGTTCAATCTCTTCATCTGGGAGTTCATCCCATTGTTCTGAACCTCCAACTAATTCAATGGCTTTTTCACGAACTTTCTCGAGA
>VFQN01001508.1_pt1 | contig 38799 bp, 60 predicted proteins | sample 3512371 | NCBI WGS metagenome assembly VFQN01 (sample SAMN10412370, study PRJNA504923) | tailings metagenome | isolation source: Replicate 2 from Balatoc abandoned mine | place: Philippines: Itogon, Benguet | collected 2017-08-28
TTAGGTAAGACCCAACATGTTCGCAACCATGTACGTGGTATTTTCCGCTCAGACCGGAACATGTTGGGAACCACGTACGTGGTCGGCCCGATACCTCACCCTGGCTGACTGCTGTCAGGTCAGGTACTCGCAGGGAACGTAGCTAACTATAGTAACCAAGATGTAGCTTTATTGTGAAAGCAAGGCCGCACGAAGAACAGAATGGCACTTGTGACTGAAGGCTGTACGCTGTAAACTGCTGTACTCATGTTGTACTGGTCCTTTTCGTTTTGGGCCCTGTTGAGCAACGGTCTGCGGTGAAGTGCGGCATTGGGATTTGATCACCCAGACACAGATCGGGCACGTGATCCTAGCGCAGCTCGCTGGGACTCTGAACTTTTGTGGGGACAGGGCCGCCATGGGCCGCCTTGATCCGTCCCCACTTACCATGTCTCCCTGCAGCCGCATCAGGCTCCAAACTCACAGCCCCGCCAGAATCCTGGACAGCCACCAAATTATGGTCTAGCGGGTGCTTGCCCATGCAGATTTAAGGGCACGCCAGCTCGCCGGGGCAGAGAGGGGCAGTGTCCTTCGAGAAACGTGCACTGGGGACTCATGCAGAGCCTTGCCAAAGCCTTACCAAGGTGGGGTGCAGTGAACGTGGTGCGAGATGCAGGCACAACGAGCCTGAGGCAAGCTCAGACAAGTCTGGGAATATATGCTCTTACGGCTCGTGCAGGGGAGGACCCTGACTGTGCGACACGGACTTCTGATCAGCAGGCGAGGCCAAAGCGAGTATTGTTGCAAGTGGGGGTGTTCACTACACCCAGATCTTACAACTGCCAGATCATCTTCTATGCATCCACACAACATGCCGGTCTGCCCCGGATCCACACCTTGCAGCATCACATCACCGGTACCAGCATCTAAGGCACCGTCTCAGGAGTCTGTCGACAGCCCCACATACACCGAGACCCCGAATCGGGCCACACATTATGCTTGTTCATGCACCAAATCAAAATCCGGCGTTCAATGTGTTGCATACATTGCCTAATGGTGATCCAGCTACGGAGGCCGCCTTGCAGCTTCCAATGACGGTTGGCCAATGCCAGCGGCCATCATTGCACGCCAGCCCCTTGGAATCACTCATAAACAAGTGTAGTCAGCCAACGAATGCAGTCGCGAACACCTAGCCTCCGACTAAGAACGTCGCCATCCCGTACGCCCATACCGTGTACAGGTCTGTTGCCAACGAGCAAGACATGAAGTCAATGACTGGACGTCCAAGTGGAAACACAATTCAACGTCCACCCACATCAGCATGTGCAGTATGCGCCCTCTGGACGTACCGCTGACCCTACCCTGTGTCAGCTGACAAGCGAACACACTCGCAACCACCAGCGCACACCATACACCACACCACAACGCACAGTACTGAATAGCAGTACAGCCACAGCTGCTCTTGTGGGGCATGCAAGCCTTCTGACCATGCAATTGAAGCGATAAAAAAGCACGCCATGGTGACCCGATGGCTGCAAACCCCAACACAGCAAACTCCCGTCTTGCATGCACTTGAACTCGTTCGTCATCGCCACAAGCCACACATCCCACAAGCAAGGTCTATGGTTGCAGCACCCAGCAAGCACCACGGTGAGGCATGATAACGCCAACGCTCCGAGCATAGCGGATGCCACAACCACCAAACACGCTACCTCCTAAACGCCATCCACTGAATGCGCTGCACTGCTGCACAGCCGAGCCACGTGCATGAGCAGCCCAAACAACTAGTTTCTTATTCTGCCCACACCTGGCACGATTTGCTCGAAGCAAGGACCCTCCGCTCCCGGCTCCCCACCCAACAGTGGCAGGAGACGTTCCTAGCGGCACCCCGCCGGGTGGCTTTCAAGTCCAACCGTCACTACGAACACAAGGACCGCCGCTTGGCTGGGGTTGCCAAGAGGCTACAAGAGACTCAGCAAAATCTCATCAACCACACGAGAAGGCTTGTGATGAATGGGGTTGTCAATGCACTCCGCAGGGACACGCATCTATCAGCTTATTGGGTGTCCAATTCGCCGCTGCCCACTGGGACCCTCCTTGCCATAAACAGCCTTCCTATGTTAACATGCCCATGGAAGGCCGAACATAATAATTAAAGGCACTCTGCCCCTCCCGGCCATGCCGAGACCTGAGCTCCGAGCAGCATTCCCAGGTTCCACCCCGCACTGGCGCTCTCCCTCCTCTAGGACCACCCCAGCAACACCTCCGCTCAGCCGCACACCGCCCTTGGTGCATTACCGTGGGCCCGCGTCCCACTTCCAGTGCCAGAGTGCCTGTAAACCCATGTAATAAACGGACCGCGTCGCATCCCTGCCTGCTACGGCAGTTTGACCCGACAATGCCCGTCCCCAAGTGGTGCAATTCACATTCCCGCAGCAGTGTATCCAGCTGCTCCCTCTCTCATGCATTCGTGCACAATACATTGGTTCCGAGCCGCCGACAGCAGGGGCAGAAGCAACAACTACTGGTATCTCACCTGCTGCTGCAACAGAGCGAGCGAAGCCACTCACAGGCCAACACCTGATAGTTGCTACAGCCACGGGCGGCGGCCGTCCACTACCCTGTCGCTGCCTGCACATTGGCAACCGTGTCCAGGCCGCTAGGCATCAGTGCCTCCTCTAACCGGCTTGATGATAAGCGGCGTGTAAGCTTCTCCTGACAAGTCTCCGAGCCAGCCTCTAAGCAGGCTCGGAGCGAGCTGCCGTTTGACCTTCGGTCCTCGTCCCTGATGAGCCTTGCGACGCTGCTGCCTCGCCCCATGCGCAGTGCAAGGAGGGCCGCACAGGTGTCGTTGTCGACGGAGGCCCGAACGGCGCGCAGTCCAAACTCCTGAACGGGCGTGCGGGTGGGAGGAGCGAGACGTGAGGTCAGGAGACAACGAGGCGGACACCACAGGACAAACTGTGGCAGTGCCCATAAGGCCGCAGTAGCCAGCCTGTCCTGTGGTTTGTGTTGTGCTGGGCAGCAAGGTCGCGACAAGCGACTCGCTTGGGGCTTAATGACATTAGTGGCATGCAGCTGAACGCTGTCGCAGCAACGAGAGCAGTACCTCGCAATTGAGCCTGAAAGGAGTCAAATTCAGTGACAACCATGGCAGCAGCTGTGAAACTGTCAAGCCCTGACAGTATCGAGTGTACCTGGCCCACACGTTTAGACAAGCCCATTACCATACTGCTTGAAACTGCGCGCCGGATACTCACGTCTACGGATTCATCGGCCTCCTTTATTGGCCCTGCCCTCAGTCCGTTCCCCTCTGTTCGCATGGCGCCAACCCCATCGTCGAGAGCACGTCGGCGCGCCGGCGCTTCGCCAGCAGGTGGTAGCACCTATGTTGTGGCGCACAATTGGCAGTCCCTGTAAGTCAGTCCGGAGGAGCGCTGCTGCCCAGCAGCATGGCCGTGGGCATGAAACTGCGTTGCTACAGGACAAGCTTCCTTACAATTTCGTCTTCATCGTCGTCAGGGAATGGAAAGCGTAACTCGTTGGTGTGCGAAGTCTTTTGTCGCTGTTTGTGCTTGCCGGAGCTTGAGCACTGGCCCATTTCAACTGAACGCTGTAGTGGCTAATGTAGAAGCATATTGTGAAGTGCAAATGAGTAATTGTTGCCAACAGGGAAATAGTAACGCGGCCAGTTTCGGCCATCCGCATCATCGTACTGCAGGCCATAACCGTACTGCATACGACATGAGTGTTCGGTCCTAGGAGTTGCGCGCTTCCCGTTTGCCGCCACCTGGACTTCAAACATTCCCTATCGTCCACTTCAGCACAACCTACCCCTGACCCCCATTTATAACCCCGAGTGCCCTCGCGTGCCCAACCGTCAGGCAACCCACTCCTGTCGGTCTGCCAGCTGCAGACAGCCACAAGACGTTTTTCACTGGTTTAGATGCAACCATTCATGCCGCATGCACATCCTTAACGCTGTCCTACCGGTAATGTGTGCCACGCGGGTTTCAAGAGCTTCACCAGCTTGCGTCGCCGTGTGTGCGGAACGAGAAAAAATAGTTGCCCAAGACTTCTACGGTACCACAAGCCCCACGTACCCGCCCCCATCTGCTCCGCATCGAACCTCATAACCCTTGGGCTTCGACACCCGCCCTTCTCCGTCACCATACCGGCACGGGTACTAGCAACGCCGTAAGCCCTGCCCTATCCCTGGACTGACCCCACTTGTACGCCATCCGACCGAATTAACCTAACCCACAAGCCGCAACGCGCCCGCGCTCGCACCGGTCCCACCGCCCCCATCGCCCCCGCCAGCCCCCGCCCCGTGCTTGGCCTCATATAAGTATGCCAGCAAGTCAGTCAACCCGACGTACAGCCCCGCAACGCTGAAACCCACGCCAATCGCCACAATGGCAGCAGGCAGCGCATACTCCCGCACCCTACGCATGGTCCGTGCACAGCAGCCCGCACCGCCCCCGCCGCACCCCCGCCCTCCCTGGGCAGCCTCCTCGCCTTGGTCCCCACTCGAGGGCCCGGGCCCTAGCAGCGGCTCCGTTAAACCACGCGCCTCGTAGTGGCTGGGTTGCTGTCTGCCGGAGCCAGGTCCCATCAGCCCACCGATGTCCACGTACCCATAGCCCATACCCGGAAGTGTCCCGCCGTCCAGCACTCCATTGGGAGCGCTGGGCACGGCGGCGGAGGGCACTCCGGCTGCCTTGCCGCCAGGTGCAGTGACAGCTGCAGCCGTTGGCTGCGATAGGGACTGCGCGTTGTGCCGCTTTTTGTCTCGCTCCACTGCCAGATGGATGTAGACGGGGATGCTATGCAGAGGCGGGGAGGCGGGCATTCGACAGGAATGCAGTTTAGCACAAGTGCGAGTGGACGCAGGCTGGGTTGGTGGGCAGGTGCAGGTCATTGAACAGGACGCTGCGCGGCGGTGCTCTGCCGTGCGGTAGCAAAGCTGCTTGTGCGGACGGGGTGCCGTACCGCCTAACGAAAAGCGGCGCCTGTGGCGTTTCTGCTGTTAGTGCCGTACTTGAAACGGATGATCAAAACCGGACAGGCAAGGGCGGAGTGCACTGCACCTCCTGTAAGTGGCCACGTGCGGAACAAATGCAACCTGCCACAAGGGGCACCCAGCCACCCACCAGTAGCACACGAGGCATACCGCTGTGCAGCCCGTCAGCGCGAAGATCTTCTCGGCCTGCGTTGGTCATGTTGTAGAGACGGGATTGTTTTTCTGTTTTTTCTAGTTATATGATTTTGCAGGTTTGGGCCCCTTCCAAAGCACAGCCCAGTCTCAACGGGGGAACAGGGCTGGTCCCCCGTGGCATCAGGGACACGGGGTTTCCCACCCCTCGCGCTGTACCGATAGGAGCCACCAGCTTCCAACACGGCGTTGTCTTGTCATTGCAGGCAGGTATACATGGGCAAGTTAATCACGCGCTTCCTCCCCATCATCCCGCAGCCGTAGCCGGCGGGTACTGTGCAGCTGTGCAGCACCCACACCCCACACACACGTGCGTGGGGAACAGCAGGGCCTCAGTGCTGGCTGGAATGAGGACGCCCACCGCCCCCTACCCTACCAACCTACTGGGCCCGCAGGTCCATCCTTAGGTGCACCTGGCCCCACCATCCACCCCAACCCCCCGGCAACCGCACGTCCTTTGCCTCCAGGCCTTGAAGCACAGGCCCATTCCCAAGCCACGCTACACACCCATGGAAATACTACCAAGCAAGCAGCACTCCAGCAACCACACCCCTTACAACCGCGCGTAGGTGCACAGCGGCCACGGTGCTAGCGCAGCTGGCTATGCTTTCTGTCCCCAGCCTGCCGCACCCACGCACCCAAACACCCAAGCAACCCAGGGCAACCCTTAACACACCTGCGTGGGGAACAGCAGCGCCACGGTGGTGGCGGCAGTGAGGATGCCCACCGTCTCTCCCGCCTGGCGCGGCCAGGTGAAGGGCCCGTCGGGGCCCACCAGCAGCAGGTCCAGGGAGGCGCGCAGGGCGTAGTGTGTGGTGACCATGCCGCAGCACAGGTAGACCAGCAGGGAGGCGTACAGCACCAGGGTGGCCAGGCGGTGGCCCGGCAGGAGGTCATTCACCTGGGAATGGGGTTTGGAACAAGCAAACAGACTCAGGAGGAGCAGGAGGTTGATTGCGACTGCAGGCGCGCGGTGAGGGACTGGGGCAGTTCCTTTGAAGCGGGTGACGCAGGACGTCCATGGTGGGGCGGGGAGAGGCATGCAGCGCTTGGATGGGCAGCCGGTGGCCGGGAGGCAAGCTATGGACCGACGTAGCGGGCGGGAACGGAGCGGGCTGGGAAGGTTGGTTCGCGGCTGGGCGGATACAGGCACAGTCGTGCAGGGACGCCGAAATGCAGCGTGTGTCCCCAGGTGCGCAGCCGTGGGATAGAGAGTAATCAGCATCAGGGGAGATGGGAATGGCGCCGCCGCAGCACGCTAGGCAGGGCCACAGGCAGGGGCAGGGAGGGGCCTCAAAAGCTAGTCAGAACGGCGGTGGACTAAGGGCCGGCTACGGGTGTTTGGACTACAGAGCGCACGGTCGGCGCGCAGGCGAGCCGGCCGAAAATGGTGCTTGTTCTGGATACTTTCCGACCCTGGCTCACCGGCACAAAGCTGATACACTGCTGTGGACTACGGGCCTGCTACGGGCGTTTGGTTCATAGAGCGGCTACAGGTGCGCACGCGAGCCGGCTGCGGTGGTGCTTGCAATTCTTGCCCCTTGCTCACCATGATGTTGCTTTCCGTGTGGGCCCCAAAGATGGACGCGCCAAAGATGCCCACAGTGCCGTACACACCGCACGCCACGCCTGGCAAGGGGTAGGGGTGGCGTACAGGCCGCAGCAGGCGGAGAAGCATGGAAAAGGTTACTTTGCTGTTACTTTGATAAGGCCCCAGGCCGTTTGGAATAGTGTTGCATGTGCCTTTGGTGCACGTGCCTTGTGGCGTCGGACGCGCACGGTGGGTCCAATTGGAGCTGAAGTGCACGGGCCAGGCGAGCCCGCCCAACCGACTGAGCACGGTGACACCCGTACCGAGGCGGCGCACCCGGCAAGCGGGCGAGGCCCCACAGCTCTTTACTTCGTAGCAAAAAGCGCAACTAATAGCAGTCAACAACACGCTTACCAAAGAGGGTGATGTGCACTGCTCGCTCCGTGAGCTTGGCGCCGGCCGGGCCCGCAGGCATCTCCTTGAGCAGCGGCATCAGCATGGGCTGCATGTAGAAGGCGAAGCCCAGCACCGCGAACGCCTCAGGCAGGTGCCCGTCCACCTGCGGAGGCCGGGAGGGCGCGTGGTGCGAAAGCAGGACGAAGGTCCCATGTTTGCCGTAAAGCACGCATGAGGTTGCCCTGGATGCAAGCTTGGGGTGTGGTATCGTTATCTGCGGGCGCGTGCCAGCATGACAACTACACCCGTTCCGAGGGTGCCCTGAGCAAGGCTGGCCCCTTACGCAGCACGCGTGCCGTCCAGTGCTACCAACCCGCATCCACCGCGCGCTGGCCCCACACTCTAACACTTGGAACGCCCATTTGCTCGCTCCCCATCCCCCTCAATGCAAGCCCTGCACACTTTCGTGCACTCACGGTGACACAGGCCAACCACGGTCCAAGCTGCCACGCGTCAGCTCCCCGTTGGCCACCACACCCCGCACTTGCAACACGATAGCCTATGGAAGCAAGCGCGATTGCGCTGTGCAATTTCAAGTCACCTTGACGACGAGCACGCCCGGCATCATGCCCCGGACCCACATCATGAGAAGGCTACACGTTCCGACATACGTATATTCCGTCCCCATACATCCAAATGATATTATGATCATGATGATAAAACCAGGCCTACCTTGACGGCGAGCACGTCCAGCTCCCCGCTGGCCACGGCCGGGAAGCCCAGCTTTAGCGCCTGGCCCACAATGATGGCACACAGCGCCACCACCACCACCACGCCCACCGTGGCAGCCTTCTCAAACTGCACGGCAAAGGCGTTTGGAACCGGGGTTATGGATTAGGGTTTGCGTGAAACTCACAGCCAGGATGCATCAGAAACGCCGGCGCCCAAGCAACAGGGCACCCCTTGCACGTTGCATGGCCGGTTAACACCAGGTAGAGGGGCGGCAGCACGTGTGCTGCACACCGAGCACGATGCAGGTGGCTTGAAGCTGTGCCGATCGCAGCCCGTAAGCGGCGCCGCGGGACGCCATGGGAGGCGGGGATTTTCAAGGCAGGTTGCGCACACCTTGGGGCGGGCGCACGGTGAGGCAAATGGCGCCGCAGGGAACAGGCCGACACAAGGAAGAATGAAAGCAACTCAGGGCGCACGGTGCGGCACGCGGTGCGCACCTGGCGGATGTGTCGCTGCAGGCACAGCGGCAGCAGCACCAGCAGCACCGTCAGCACCATGACCGGCCGCCCGTCGCGCTGCAGCAGCGGCGGCGCCACGCCCGGCTCCAGGCCCTGTAGCCGCATGGCACAGGCAGAATGCACAAGCAGCACGTCAATCCTGAATAGGTAGGCCCACTGGTTGGTGCGGCCAGACAAGGTCCCTTGTGGCGAATGCGCTCCTCTCCACTGCAAAAGCAGTTGCCAAAGCCGTTGCTATAGCACAGCTACCACCGACACCATGCACCTCTGCTGCCAGGCCCTGCACGCAACGTGCATGCCTTTCCTCACGAAGAAAGACCCACTGGTCAAGGCAGGCGAGCAGCATGCGGAATGCGGCCGTCCTTGCCGGCAAGCACATACTGAACTTGTACGGTGTGTAAAAGCCAGCTGCCTGCCCAGCGGCTCTCGCTGCTCCTTGCCACGGCGAGCAAATGTGCTCCGCGCCAAAAAGACCCCAGAGGTGTGGGTGCCCTTACCAGAACGAGTCTGACATCCAGAGGCCCCCGTGCCGCCCTGCCCGCCCACCTGCATGACCATGACACGTGCCACGTCGGACAGGAAGGCAAGCCCGCCGCACAGCGTGCCGTACAACAGCATGATGAGGGACACCTGCGTGAACACCTGCGCAAGGGGGAGGGAGAGCCCAGCGCAGCAGGAGCACGCGAGTGAGGTACCGCTGAGCACATGTATAGCGGGGGCCGACGTTGACAGGGCCTGGAGCACTGCTTTGCTTGCAGATCACCGCTGATGCCCCGCTGAAGCATCTGGGAGGCTAAGCCATGCGCCCGACCCCCCGCGTGCCGTCCACCAGCCGACGCCACCCCCTTGCAGCAAGTGCCGGTGGCCCCAGAGTTTCATTATCTAGCAAGTGCATTCCTTCAACAAAACTCCACTGCTTCCACGTAAGTTCGCTGATCGCAAACCCACCCGCGCCCGGGGCCCGCCCGCCCAGCCCGAGAGCTGCTCGTATGTGGTGAGGCCCGTGTGCGCCGCCGCCCTGATCATCATGCAGCACGTGGCGTCGTTGGCCGCCGCCACAAGCCCCATGGTCACCGCGCCCGCCGCGATGCCCGTCTGACTAAAAGCGTACGGCACGGGCAGCACCGTGCTGCCGTACGACACAGCGTGCAAGCAAGGGCACGAGGAAGGGCGAGGAAGGAAGGGTGCGCTTGGGTAAGCTCCTTGTGTCTTGCAGTCGGTGGGGCACTGGAGTCGGGGCAAGGTTGCGGGGGCGCGCTAGAGCGGCAGGGGCAGAGGTAGCGCGGTGGCTGGTGTGCAGGTGCTTCGGTTCAGCAGCTGCAATACCAGGGACCCTACGACCCACCTGCCAAGCACCCCTAGCGTTAGGGTGACCAATGCTGAGTAAAGCGCGTGGCCGTGGGTGTCCTTCCCAAAGGGGGGCACGTAGTGGGGGTCATCCTCCACCACCACGTCTACGTGGACTTGTGAACTGGGTTGGGTCCCATGTGGTGATGCATCATGCCCACGTGGGTGATTGAGAGCAGTCGAGCTGTTGCTCATGCCCTTTGGGCGACCCGCCTGCGGCCGGGAGGAAACGGGGATGTGGGCCGTCGGCAGTGAGGGCTGGTGGGGTTGCAGCAACGCCGGTGTAATTTGGCCCCATGTAAATACCAATCCAAAGCGGCATCGTGGTGGTCACGGGAACCATGGGCCGTCGCTGGCCCTCGCCGAGCGATGCAGCCGGAGCCTTTCGGTTGTTTGGCCAAGCAACGGTTGCGGCCCGACCCTGACCCCGCTTGCTGCTTATGCATATCATTCCGCGACAGCCTTCCATAATCCAAGTATGTCCACGACCAATCGAGCTCCAAAAGGCTGTCTGTGCCCCTCACGTGGCGCCGGTTCACTTGCTCACCTGGCCCTCGACATGCGGCATTGTGATTGCGTTGAGAAATATTCAAGCTTCTGAAGACGTCGCCGTTCAGTGTTGGGATGCTGCCCTGCCCGCAACGACAATTGTCATGTGGGTTGTGGCCGCAACTCGGCGTTCTTGAACGAGGGCATTGCGAACTGTATGTGGAGCAGTGCACGGAACTCGGTAGATGTTTTTGGCTGCTGGGCAAGCGTTCCACAACATACTCCGCTGGCCGTTTCGGGGGGGCACCTCTGCCGTACCAGGAGGTCCACATCAGCACCAGCACCAGTGCCCTGTGACAGCCTTCAGCGCGTCCAGTATGCTTTGTCCTCATTAATTTTCACGCCCAAAGCACAAAGGCGTGAAGCTTGACTGGCACTCAAACGCGCCAGGCAGCCAGTCCACTGACTGTACATACTGGACTGTATTAGGGGTCCATGCTTTCCATTGCTTTTCACGTACAGAGGTTCCCGCGATCCCGCCATGTACGGATACTTGCGTGCCGTATTCTGCACATTGTGGGAGGCTGGAAGCCTTGTGTGTCGGGTTCGGGTATAACAACGCACACAAAGCACCGTGCAGTTGCCTGGACCATGGGAGCTCCGGTGGGCAGAGGAGCCTCCCCTGCAGTTGCTGGCCTATGGGTCTTCCGGGACACCAGCACAGCGACATGTCTCTATCATGACAAGGATATGCACCAAATTTATTAAAGGCGCCACTACAGCGCAAGTGGCCCAGCTCAGTGTCCAGTGCCTGACCCGCAGAAAAAAAAGTTGCCTACCTGGGCCTACACCCTACAGGCGGTGTGCTTAACCAGGGCTACGGGATACCCTACGTAACGGCCCAAGGTGGCGAAAATCTGCCACAGATTGACTGTTTGTCACGCATATAGTCTTAAACCCGCATACCTTTCTTAATGTCGAGGTGCAACAAGCGCGACACCGTCAGTATTATTAATACCGATACCAGCAGCATGCCATTTGCCCTTCGCACCTGTACCCTCTAATAACTCTTCGCTGCGTATTTGTAATTTGCTAATCTTGAAGCTACTGGTGAGGGCACCGCACAATGCTGCAGTCCCCGACATCCCTGGCACTGCGAAGGCTGGTGGCCTCCGCCCGGTCTTCTCTCAAGAGACTTCCCGCATCCAGCCATTCCACCGCAGCCTACACCACCATACTGCCTAACGACCTTGTCAGCGACGACGGGCCAGCAAGGCTACGCGCTGAGGCACCTCGACAGGGAGCCCCGCGTGGCACAGGCTCAGCGCCCGCTCCCGAGGCTGCAGCTGCAGCTATCAGCGCCCTCAGCACACGCGACGACGGTGCGGCAGCTGCTTGCCCGTCGGGATCGCAGCGCGCCGAAACCAGCAGCACGCAGCAGCTGCTGCTACCCAACGACCTCCTCCTGCGCATCCTGCAGCTGCTGCCCCCCCAGGAGCTCGCATGCGACGGCCGGAGGGTGTGCCGCGCCGCCGCCTCCCACTTCTGCGCCCCCGCCGACCTCACCGTGCGCCTCAGCCTCCCCATGGACCCCAAAATGGCCCACCGCTGGCGGGAGGGCGCCGGCCCAGGACTGAAGCAGCTGACCATGTGGCGTAAGCTAGCCCTCCTCTCCACCGCCGCCGCCACAGGCTGTGAGGCCAACCTAGACGCAGCCTGGGCGCTGGTCAGCCCAGGGGTAGCGCTTGACGTCGAGTGCAATCCCAGGCTGTACATCGATACGTACGGCAGTGGGGCCGACCCAGGGTCGGCTGCGGCGTCCTGCGGGCACCTGCACCTGCTACCCTGGCTGGTGCAGCACGGCGTGCCCCTGGACTCGGAGGCTGCCCTGGTGGCTGCCGCACCGCACGGCGACCTGGCAACGCTGCAGCGCACGCTGTTGCTGCTGCACAGCCGCCTCGACTCGTCCAGGTTCGCTACTACACACCTGCAGCTGCTTCGCGCCGTAGCTTGCGGCGGTGGTCCGCACGCAACCGCCAAGCTGGCATGGCTGCTGCCGCAGAGGAGGGACGAGCTGAGCCGGACCAACGTGCTGTGGTACGTGTCAGGAGATGCGTGCAGGGCACCCGACCCGATTCCGCTGCTGGAGTGGGTTCAGGAGCGGGGCTTTGACCTGAGGGCGGAGCCCCTCGTGGCCCACGCCGTGGCATACTCCTCGCTTGAGGTGGTGGAGTGGCTGGCGGGGGAGGCGGGCTGCCCATTGCTCGCCAGGGATTCGTCATCATTGGAGCAGCGTATATTCGGGTTCAGAATAGGAGGGAGCCCAGTGTCTGCTCTGAAGCTGGCAATCAACGCCGCGGGCAGCGGCAGCGTGGAAAAGGTGCGGTGGGTGCAGCAGCAGGGGGTGGTGCTGCAGCAGCTGGGCAATCCGGAGCTGGTGCTGTCGGCGGCAGCGGAGCGGAGGCACACGAACGTGGTGCGTTACCTGCACGAAGAGTGTGGGATCGAGCTGCAGGCGGATGTGGCGGACTCGGCGGTGCTGGCGGGATGCGTGGAGCTGGCGGCGTGGCTGCTGTCCAAAGGCTGCTCGCCGTCTGCGCGCGAGGCTTACGAAGTGTCGTGCAGGAACGGTGACGCGCCCATGCTGCTGTGGCTACTGCATGGGGCAAAGTGCCCCGTGGGTCGGCTGACGGCTGAATCAGTGCAGCGCTGGTGGCCCCGCCAGAGTGAAGGCCGTCCTGGGCAGCTGGTGGATCCGGCTGTGGTGGAGGCGCGGTTGTGGCCCCGCGGCGTTGACGACAGCGCCGGGCAGGTGGTAAACGTGTTGCGGGCTGTATTAGAGGCGGGTTGCCCCCTGGGTAACGGCCCGACGGTGCTGCGAGGCGCGCTGATCAGGGGAGACCTCGCATTGGCGCGCTGCCTGCATGAGGAGCACGGCATTGAGCTGGACCCGTGGGCGCTGTGTGAAGCGACCAGGAGCGGCTGCGAGGCGCTGATGGAATGGGTGGCGGCGGTCGCTGGCAGCCGCCGGGGTGAGGGGCGATTGGACCTGTACCAGTACCACCCGGAGTGGGACCCGTACCCCGAAGCCGCAGCGTGTCGGGACCTGGCCAGTATGCGGTGCCTGCGGCGGCTGGTAGTGCCCGTTGGTGCCGAGACGCTTTGGCGAGCGGTGAGCCGGTGTGCTCCGCTGACGGCACTTGGGATGCTGGTGGACTGGGGAGCAGCACCAAGCAGGCAGGAGGTGCGCAGGGCACTGGAGGCGGCTGGCCGCGCGCGCAGGTCTAGGGAGGTGCTTGTGTGGCTGCGGGGGCTGATGCGCGGACTGCCGGTGGCTGCTGGAGACAGAAGGGGCGAGGGCGTTGGTGGAGGCGGGGCAGGCGGGTTTCGAGGTGGCGGTTGGCAGCGGGGTGAGGAGGCGGGGGCTGGGGGCTGGTGGGGTTGGTGGGCCTGGCTGGGGCAGGGTCAGTGGTGCAGGGGATGCATGTAGTTTGTAGGGAGCGACTGCTATTGGATGCTGGGTAACAGGGAGTGCTTAGGGGATGCCGGTGAGGAGCAATCGCCACAGGGAACACCTGACATGGCGGGCACGCATGGATGCCACTCGCACGGTGTATCGTTGCCGTACTTGGCGCTCGCTGTGAGCTACGTTGGCAGGCCGAGACGCCATGTACTACTGTCGGATTGATTGCATTGCCAAGCAAGGGGGCTGTGGACCACCTGCCCTTCATCTGACACGTCACACCTGACAAGAAGGACCAATCATACGTATCTCGGACTCTCCCTTGCGCGCTGAGTAAACGGAACGGTTACGGACGCCCTGGCACGGCAGCGTGGTTGCGTGGCTGACATACGTGTTGCATCGTGGCGCACTTGCACGCACGAGCGCTGTTGCTGGCAGGTTGCTGCTGCCGTGCTGGAGTCGACCAGTCAAACGCGCCGTTAAGACTCGTGCAGGAACAGCACAGCTTGCCGTGTAGGTTGGTTGGCCGTATATAACTGTTGCAAAAATGTAATGGCCTCCAGGTCAGGGCATTGCAGGAGTGCCGGTGCCCACTTCCAAGCAAGTCCCAGGGCTGCAAGTAATATAATCAATAACACGTTTTAGATCTCTTTGAGTGCACCAAATACACCGGCCATAGAAGCACGCCCAGTGGGAGAGCGATGGGAGCCCCCGTCGTAGGGTCTCCCTTGGACCCATGGGTCGTTCGCGACACCACCCGTGGCATAGCGTGTCAACTGCCTCTTTGGCGAATGCTTCAACACCTCGGCAGCGATGGGCACCTGGGAAATACATTTCATGGGTATGTTGCGTCGCGGCTACACAACGCGGCTAGTTAGGCCCGATGGGGCCCAGAACGAACCCCCGCCGTACACCTTCTGTTCAGGGGAGACCTGCTTCTGTTCGATCGGGTGCACTTTTCCAGGGCGACGAAGCGATGGACGCTTGACACTACAAAAGCACATTGAGGACTCTGCACAGGCACCGGATAAGCCTTCATACCAATAGACTGCGCGCGAGGCGCAACAGCAAAGGCACCGCCAACGAGCGAGACACACTAGCTACCCTTGACACTTCTGCCGTCTAGAAGTCCTTCGCAATAGGTTCGTATCTTTTGTCGTCAAACCTTCCTGTGAGGACGCCTTGCAATGCTGCAGTCTCCAACATCCCCGGCACTGCAAAGGCTGGTGGCCTCTGCCCGGTCGTCCCTTGACAACACTCCAGCACGCAGCCATAACGCAGCCTATGTCGGACTATCTGGCGCCTTTGTCAGGGCCGACCGGTCAGCAAGGTTACGTCCCGTGTTACTGCACCAGGAGCCCTCGTCCACACCCGTCACAGTGTCCGCTGCCGAGGCTGCTACTGCCGGTTCCAGCGGCACAGGCAACGGTGCAGTATCTGCTTGCCCGACGACGGTACCGCAGCGCGCCCACACCAGCAGCACCCCGCAGCACCTGCCCAACGACCTCCTCCTGCACATCCTGCAGCTGCTGCCCCCGCAGGAGCTCGCGTGCGACGGCCGGCACGTGTGCCGCGCCGCCGCCTCCCACTTCAGCACCCCTGCGCACCTCACCGTGCGCCTCAGCCTCCCCATGGACCCCAACATGGCCCACCGCTGGCGGGAGGGCGCCCGCCCGGGACTGAAGCAGCTGACCATGTGGCGTAAGCTAGCCCTCCTCTCTACCGCCGCCGCCACCGGCTGTGAGGCCAACCTAGACGCAGCCTGGGCGCTGGTCAGCCCAGGGGTAGCGCTTGACGTCGAGTGCAATCCCAGGCTGTACATCGATACGTACGGCAGTGGGGCCGACCCAGGGTCGGCTGCGGCGTCCTGCGGGCACCTGCACCTGCTACCCTGGCTGGTGCAGCACGGCGTGCCCCTGGACTCGGAGGCCACCCTGGTGGCTGCCGCACCGCACGGTGACCTGGCAGCCCTGCAGCGCACGCTACTGCTGCTGCACACCAGCCTAAATCCGTCCAGGTTCGCTACCATACACCTGCAGCTGCTCTGCGCCGTGGCCCGCGGCGGTGGTCCGCACGCAACCGCCAAGCTGGCATGGCTGCTGCCGCAGAGGATGGATGAGCTGAGCCGGGCCGACGCGCTGTGGCACGTGTCAGCGGAGGCGTGCAGGGCGCCCGACCCGATTCCGCTGCTGAAGTGGGCTCGGGAGCGGGGCTTTGACCTGAGAGAGGCGCCCCTCGTGGCCCACGCCATGGCGTGTGCGTCTCTGGAGGTGGTGGAGTGGCTGGCGGGGGAGGCGGGCTGCCCCTTGCTCGCCAGAACTTTCCCACAGGAGGAGAACGTATTTGGAGCGGGGGAGGAAGGCAGCGCACCGTCTGCTCTGAAGCTGGCACTCAACGCGGCTTGTAGTGGCAGTGTTGAGAAGGTGCGGTGGGTGCAGCAGCAGGGGGTGGTGGTGCGGCGGCTGCGCAACCTGGAGCTGGTGCTGTCGGCGGCAGCGGAGCGGAGGCACATTAACGTTGTTCGTTACTTGCACGAGGCGTGCAGGGTCGAGCTGCATGCGGCTGCGGCAGGCGCGGCGGTGCGGTCGGGATGCGTGGAGCTGGCGGCGTGGCTGCTGTCCAAAGGCTGCTCGCCTTGTGCGCGCGAGGCTTACGAAGTGGCGTGCAGGAACGGTGACGCGCCCATGCTGCTGTGGCTACTGCATGGGGCCAGGTGTCCCGTGGGTCAGCTGTCAGCGGAAATGGTGGAGGGCTGGTGGCCCCGCCACAGTGGAGACCGTCCTGGGCAGCTGGTAGATGCGGTGCGGGCTGTGCTGGAGGCGGGCTGCCCCATGGGTAACATCCCGGCGGTGCTCCGAGGCGCGCTGAGCAGGGGAGACCTCGCATTGGCGCGCTGCCTGCACGAGGAGCATGGCATGGCGATAACACCCTGGGCGCTGTGTGAAGCGACCAGCAGCGGCTGCGAGGAGCTCATAGAATGGGTTGTGGCGGTCGCAGGAAGCCGCCATGGTACGGGGCGATGCGCCCGGCGCCGGTACCACATGGAATGGGACCCGTACCCCGGTGCCGCGGCCTCTGGGGACCTGGCCAGTATGCGGTGCCTGCGGCGGCTATGTGTACCGCTGGGTAGTGAGACGCTGTGCAAAGCGGTTAGCCGACGAGCTCCGCTGACGGCGCTTGGGTTGCTGGTGGAGTGGGGGGCTGCGTCCAGCAGGCAGGAGGTGCGCAAGGCGCTGGAGGCGGCTGGCCGTGCGGGCAGGTCGAACGAGGTGGCGGTGTGGCTGCGAGGGCTGATGAGGGAACTGCCGGTGGCTGACGGAGACCAAGGGGGAGAGGGTTTGGGTGGAGGCGGGGCAGGCGGGTCTAGGGGCAGCGGTTGGCAACGGGGTGAGGAGGCGGTGGCTGGGGGATGGTGGGGGTGGTGGGGGTGGCTGGGGCAGGGTCAACGTTGCTGGCAGAGGGGCCAGGTGGCGCTGTGAAAAGAAACAGGGGAACCGTGAATGTTGCAATGGAGCAATTGAGTTTCTCCGTCTTGCCGGGTCGGGTAGGTATGTCTTGACTGCAGTTGCAAGGTTCTGGTCGCTCGTGTGTGCACATGTGGGATGCATGCAAGGGGGGCGAGTGTTCGAAACGTGAGGTGTGTGCGCAGGTCCGCGTGTGCCATGGGGTGTGCTGCAGGCCCACAGCCGGGAGAGCCCAATATGAATATATTTGGAGTGAAGGACATGTACGCACGCATAGACAAAGCATGGGACAACGTTGCTGTGGGCAAGGGCAGTTGCTCAGGGATTCTTGGCTTGGGAGCAAACCCCAGTGGTGCAATGCATTGGGGAGCGGGCCTGTGACGACTATGCGGGCCTCCCCACGATGATCTCCCCACGATTCCCTAGACGAGACGTGCAGACGGGTTATCACTGGACTCAACGAATGTAGTGTATCTTCCCGACCCACTATATTGCCATAGGAGCTCTAGGACATGACTATCACCGGCTAAACTGCTGACTCTGACGGGCTCAGCTCGTGAAGCTGGCCCCCACCTTCCCCGCTCCGTCGTTGACGCCAATCGATTGCACAAACGGAGAAGGTGACGGGATACAGGCGAAGATGAAGAACTTAATGAACTCGCTCTCGACGAAGAAGCTCCAGGAGGTCGTATCGAGCGCGCAACAAGGCTTCTCAGGCTTAACAGCAGCCGCAAACAAGGCAGTTGGAAACCTTCAGCCGAAGAGTGCCACACCAGGTGCGGACGGTACCAGCTGTCGATGATGTTACAGATCCCCCAGTCGCCCTCTCGCTCGCGGGGTGCGGTCGCAGAACTGCAACTGGGATTCAAGGGCAGTGGCATTAAAGGAGTAGCACTGTCGAGCTGCGCTCCTTCAAGGCGAGCGCTAGAGCTGACGGGTTTTGTGCTGCTGCTCCAAACAGCTCAAGACGGGGCGCCTCAGACACGGCAACAACCTCCTGCAACCCAGGCCCAAGCAGACAATGGACCCCATACGGACGCCTTGCAACTACAGGTGTGCAAGGGAACCAACGCACAGCGGTGAAATTCTGGGGGGGCGCTTGATGGAACGGACAGACGTCCGTGTTGCAGTGCACACGTGGCAAACCTACCTGCGAACGGCCTTTCGCTGCTGCGCCGCCCCGTCTGTGATGTGCGTCCCGTCGGTTTCAAGCTCTTGACGCGTGCGTGGGCTTACGCGTGCTGGTTGGGCCGGCGGTTGGGTTGGCGCGGTCAGTGGTTGAGGGCATGTTACGCCTGTCGGCCCTGGCTGTAGCAGTCCTGTCCCGTTGTCCGGTTGCGACACCAAAGCCAAGGTGCCTGTCCGTTGGCGTGCGTGACGCAGACGCCGTACGAGAGTGAGGAAGAGCTTGAGAGGCTCAAGGCTCGGTATGTACAGCTGCAGGTCAAGAACGGGCTCCTCCAGTCAGAGCTGGAGGTGCGTGCCATAACCCCATGGCACTCTTTGCGATGAAACCCTTACCCCATTAAATTTGGGCGTTCTAGTGTACCTGCAATTGTTCGGACATGCAGAATGTGGCCTGTCATGTGTTCACACTCTGGGCGCCCCATCATTACCCCTACGTGTTCTACTTGCAGTGCGGCAAAACTAAAGCACAGTCTATCACATCCCGTGTCAGTTGCGTGAAACCGGTTACGCATGATGCACGTGCTCACTGTGCTGCGGGCCCCCACAGGAGGCTCGCGTGGATGCGGAAAGGGCGGCCAGGCTGCAGGCGGAGAACCAGGACCTGCAGCTCAAGCTGGCCTTTGCCCTCAAAGGCCGCGAAGCAATGGAGCCCTTCATACCAAAGGCGCGTGCCCACCCTCTGATCCTTCAACATATGTAGCGGTGAACGCGCTTTTCACAGGCTGCTGCTTCACGTTGCCTCTGCCCCATGCGGTTGAACCAAGGTGCGTCCCTTCACTTTCCTTACGCAGGTCATCGAGGAGCTGCAGCAACGCATCAGTGACCTAGGCGAGCAGCTGCGGGAGAGCGACGGCGCGCTGGCGTCCATGCGCGCTGATAACACACGCCTCAAGTGAGCAACCTGCATGTGTGCTGCGTACCGTGTCTTGTGCCTAACCGGCCGCCTACTGCGCCAGCCTGTACACCACCCCAGCCTGGCTGTGTCCCTGGCACCAAGGGTTCATGCACCAGCCAGCCGTCCCTTACGTATGGGCGTTTTGCATGCTTCCTGTAGTGCTCTCGAGTGCCCAGCAGCCGGGGGTCCTTGCCCACGTTCAGTGTCAGCGCTATCATTTCTTCGTCTTCGCCGTGTGCAGGTGCAAGGTGGAGGACCAGATGACGGTCCACGCTGACAGCGTCCGCCACGCGGAGCTGGAACGCAGCAGGCTGACCGCGCAGCTGGAGGCAGCCCGCAAGGAGGCGGAGGGCCTGCGCCAGGCCCTCGCCGCCGTGGGGCCGGCACCAGCAGCAGCACCAGCAGCACCAGGCTCTGCAGGCGGTGCTGCCGCCGCACACGTGGACGCGTCTGAGCTCATCGCCCTCCGCGACGAGCTGCTGCAGGCCAACGGGGTCATCAAGGAGCTGGAGGAGGAGGCGGCCGAGCTGCGGACGGCTCTCGAGCAGGCCAAAGTTGCAGCGGTTGCTGCTGCGGCAGCGCCTCAGACCCTGGCTGCCGGCGGCGCGGGCTCGGCCGGGGGCGCTGGTGCCAGCGTGGACGCGCTGGAATGGCGCAATGCGGAGCTGGAGGAGCGCGTCGCAGAGCTGGAGGAGCAGCTGGGAGGTGCTATTGAGAAGCTGCGGGATGCGGAGAAGCAGCTCACCAGCGGGGGTGCTCGCGATGTGGGGAGCTCGGCCGGCGGTGTGCCGGTTGCTGTCGCAAGCCCGCAGCAGCCTTCTGCGGACGTTGCTGCCCTGGAGGAGACCATCCAGCGCCTTCGTGAGGAGCTGGAGCAGCAGGGGGCGAGGGCAGCGGAGGCAGAGGGCGCAGCGGCGAAGGGCAAGGCAGCGGAGGCAGAGGTTGGGGAGCTGCGGGCGGAGCTGGCTGTCCTGCGGGGTGAGGCGGAGGGTGTGGCGGCGGCACGGGAGGCGGCGGAGCAGCGTGCAGCTGAGGCTATGCGCCGTGTGGACGAGTTGGCGGCAGAGTGTGCTGCCTTGGCCGCGAAGGCTGACGCGGCGGCGGCGGAGCATGGTTGTGAATTGGAGGCGCTGCGGGTGTCACACGCGGCTGCCCTGAAGGCTGTCCAGGAGCAGCACGTGGTGACGCTCCAGTCTGTGCAGGAGGGGCATGCGGCTGCCCTCAACTCCGTGCAAGTGCAGCATGCGGCAACCCTCCAGTCTGTGCAGGAGGAGCACGCGGCTGCCCTTCATTCCGTCCAGGAGCAGCATACGGCAACCCTTCAGTCTGCGCAGGAGCAGCATACCGCTGCCCTTCGTTCTGCCCAGGAGCAGCACGAGGCCGCTGTGGAGGTGGCGCAAGCAGCTGCCGTGGCTGAGCGTGCATCCTTATTGGAGGCGCACGCAGCGGCGCTGGAGGCGGCTGGTGCTGAGAGCGCTGCGGCGCTGGAGGCCGCAAAGGCAGTGGCCGGGGGTTCGGACTCTGACGCGGTGGCGGTACTCAGCGGCCTGCAGGCTCAGCTGGCGGAGGCGTCGGGCCGGGTGGCGGCGCTGGAGGGGCAGCTGGCGGAGGCAGTGGCGCGGGCTGACGGCCTGGCGGCGCAGCTGGCGGAGGCGGGTGCCAAGGCGGCGGAGGCGGAGGCAAAGGCGGAGGCGAGCACGAAGGCGGCGGCGGAGGCGCGCGCGCGTGCGGAGGCACTTGCGGGGCAGCTGGCGGAGGCGCAGCGGACGGCGGCGGCGGAGGCGCAGCGCGCGGGGGAGCTGACGGCGGACCTTGTGGTGACGCGAAGGAAGCTGGAGTCAGCCACGGAGCGCATCGTCATGTACACGGGTAGGTGCGGCATGAGGTTTCTGGGGGTGAGGGTGCTATGGAAGTGGGGTTCAGGCAGCTTGGAGGCTGTGCCGCAATGCGCAAACGTTGCGTGCGCGATTGTGGCCTGCCGTGCTGGATGTCAGGGGTCGTTCGTGGTGCACGAAACGCAGAGCGCGAGCACGAGGCGGAGACGATTGTGGCGTCCTACAGCGCGGCGGAGGCTCGCTACCTGGAGCTGCAGGAGCAGAACGCGTTGCTGCAGCAGCAGCTGGAGGCGGCGGGAGCGGAGCTGGCGGCGGCTCGGGACGAGGCGGAGCAGGCGCAGGAGCAGGTATGAAGTGCGGGCCGACCGACAGACGCAGGGTGCCACTGTTGAGCACACGCTGCTAGGCGGCCGAGGCTTACATTTGGCGTCAGGTGTTGCATTCTAATTTACGCCTCTGGAGGAGTGAGCGTGTCGTGTGGTCATCATCGCGCCTTTGTCGTGCACCTGTGCTGCAGCTCCAGCTAGCCGGTGAGACCAACGCTCGGCTACGCACGCGCATGGACAAGATGGCCGAGCGGCGGGCGGAGCTGGAGGCGCAGGTGGCACAGCTCAAGGAGCAGGTGCGGGGCCTGCACGTGTACGGCGTAGGCTGGTCCGAGTTTTGGTGTGAGCTGACCACAGTATGCTTACTACTCGGGCAAGGTGCAGGCACCGGTATGCATGGGCTTGCTGTGCGTCCCATGCCGCGCTTTCCCACTTTCCGGTCAATTCAGGAAGGCTACTCGGGCTGCAGCTTCCCCTTTATCGTTCTCCTTTGGCCGAGCAGTTGAGCACCTGAACGCGCTCCTACGCGCAGGTGTCGCAACTTGGACAGGAGTTGGAGACGGTCAAGAGCGGCCCGGCGGGCTCCCTTGCGTCCACGGCCTCCCAGGACACAGCCGCGGCGCCCGGTAGCCCCAACAGGCCCGCCGCCGGCACGGACACAGACTGCCTAGCACCAGTCGCCAAGGCCCATTCAGCCACCGGCATGGAGGGCCTGCCCCGTCCGCACCACGCACCAGCCTCAACCGACGTTGGCGACCTCCCTCGGCCCGCCGCCGCAACAGATGTCGCGGGAATGCCTGGCCCCGAGCTTGCAGCAGCCTCAACCATTGTGGATGACCTCCTGCTGCCCTCCGCAGCCACGGACGTGGAGGGCCTGCCTGGCCCGCAGCTTGCGGCGGCCTCCACTGATGTGGATGACCTCCTGCTGCCCTCCGCAGCCACGGACGTGGAGGGCCTGCCTGGCCCGCAGCTTGCGGCGGCCTCCACTGATGTGGATGACCTCCTGCTGCCCTCCGCAGCCACGGACGTGGAGGGCCTGCCTGGCCCGCAGCTTGCGGCGGCCTCCACTGATGTGCGTGACCTCCTACAGCCCTCCGCAGCCACGGACGTGGAGGGCCTGCCTGGCCCGCAGCTCGCGGCGGCCTCCACTGATGTGGGTGACCTCCTACAGCCCTCCGCAGCCACGGACGTGGAGGGGCTGCCCCAGCCCGAGCGCGCCACTGCTTCTACCGACATTGACGGGCTGCGTGGCCCCACCGCAGCTACAGACGTCGACGGCTTGCTACAGGCAGCCCACGCGAACGTGTCCACGGACGTGCAGGGCCTGCCGGGCCCGGAGCTGGCTGCTGCAGCGACGGACGTGGAGGGGCTCCCACGGCCCACGGCGGCGACGGATGTGGAGGGGCTTCCCGGGCCGGACCGGGCGTCCGCAGCCACGGATGTGGGCGACCTGCCGCGGCCTGCAGCAGCCACGGACGTAGAGGGCCTGCCCAAGCGCGACACGTGCACAGCCGGCACGGATACCAGGGAGGCGACGGACGTGGGTGTCGATGCTGCTGTTCCTGCCAGCGGCGAGGAGGACGCAGGCCAGGGGATAGCCGTGCGTCCATCAGCGGCCTCAGGGGTTAGCATCGACCTGCTGGGCGATTGGGGCGATGATGCAGGGGACCTGCTGCAGGGGGGTGAGGCAGCGCCGGCCCCGGGCCCAGCTCCGGAAAGGGTTTCTGCAGATGCCCAGGGTGTCGCTGCGGCCCATGGGTCAGGACCCGCAGGTCCCACTGCAGAGGAGGCTGTAGCGCTGGAGCGCCTGGTTTCGGGGCTGCGGGCGGAGCTGGCGGCGGCGCAGGCGGCCCTGGACGCCGCCACAAGGCAGATTGAGGAGCGGGATGCGGAGCTGAGGCGCCTTGGGGAGGAGGTGGCAAGAGCGAGTGCGGCGGCGGGGGCTGCCCCTGCGACCGAGCCTGCGGCGGCTGGGGTTGCGGGTGCAGGCGCGGGAGATGCTGCTGCGCCGCCTGAGGCTGGGCCGGTGGAGAGTGTTGAGAAGGGTGGGAAGGAGGGGGCGAATTCGGGCAACGGCTGGGAGGACGATAACGGCGGCTGGGACACCTGGGATGAGGACGCTGCAGACCAGACACAAGGCGGCTCGAAAGCGGCTGCTGCTGATGCTTCTGCGGCAGGGACGCGGGCAGGACCATCTGGTGGGGATGGGGGCAAGGAGGCCGCAGTAGATGGAAGTGCGGTGGGGCAGGAGGCCGAGGTGCTGGGGGGAACGGTGGTGGAGCTGCTGGGGAAGCTGAAGGCGCAATCGGAGGAGGCGGAGGCGGCGCGGCGGGAGCTGGAGCAGGTCCGGGGGCAGCTGGGCGCGGCGGAAGAGCAGCTGGCGGTGCTGCGAGAGGCGGCGGCGGAGCAGGAGCACCAGCTGCTTGAGATGCGGGATCGGCAGGAGCACGGGGACGGGGAGGGTGGGGACCAGGCTGCAAGGCTGGCGGAGCTGGAGGAGGAGGTGCACCGCCTTATGCAGGTGGGTAACGGTGCGGAGTATGCGACGCGAAACATGTGGGCCGCTGTCCTAACGCCGTGCTTTGCGTGTAAGTTGCACGTACGAGGTCAAGGGCTTCGATATGGTGCCGAGGCCACCGCCGGAGCCCGGGGCTGTACTGTGACTGACTGCCGCAGCACCTTTGCCGAAGCCCTGCATGCGCCCCTGCCACAACATGTACCACCGTCAGCGTTCCACCATACCAAATTCATGCCCCGCAGGACCTCTCGGAGACGGAGCAGCGAGCCCAGGCTGCCGAGTCCGCGGCTGCCGCGGCCGCCTCCTGGCGGCAGCAGCTGGAGCTGCAGCTGCAGCGGTCGGACGAGGCGGCAGCATCGGCGGAGGCGGAGTCGCGGCAGCTTGAGGCGGAGCTGCGGGCGGCGCAGGAGGCGTTGCAGAAGGTGGAGGAGGCGGCGGGCGAGGCCAGGAGGGAGGCGGCGGCGGCGGCGGAGGCGCTGCAGGCCGCAAGGGAAGAGTTGGAAGGTGCCAAGGGGGCAGGGGCAGAGGAGGTGCAGCGGCTGAAGGAGGAGCTGGCGGCAGCGGCGGAGGTGGCGGGTAGCAGGGAGACGGAGGTGGAGGAGATGCGGGCGCGGGCGGAGGGGGCGGCGGCGGGGATGAAGACGGTGGAAGCGCGGGCAGAGGAGGCTGAGGGGGCGTGTAAGGCGGCCGAGGCACGTGTGCGGGAGCTTGAGTCCGAGCTGCAGGAGGCTCGCACCGCTGCCGCCGCCGCTGCTGCTGCTGGGTTAGCTGCCTCACAAGCCGCTGCGACCGCAGCGTCATCAGAGGCTAGCCCTGAAGGCGGCAGTCCGTCCTCCGGCTCCCCACCGCGCTCGTCCGTGTCCCCGGAGCACCTAGCGCTCATGCGGCAGATTGCCGCGGCGGCGAAGACCTTTGCGCCCATGTTCACCGCCGTTAAGGCCTCGCATGAGGGCGTGGGGGAGCTGCAGGGACGCCTGGCTGCACTGGAGCGGTTAGTGGCAGACCTGGACGCCGCAGCGGCGGCGCGTGCAGCAGCCAAGGCGTCGCAGCCTGCTGCAGCGGCAGCGGAGATGGCGGCGGCGGCGGCGGCTCCGCCGTCGTACGAAAAGTCGTTCGAGTCGAGGGCCATTGGGCCTGCGGCTGCGGCGGCAATGGAGGCGGCGGCAGAGGCGGTGGAGGCGGCGGCGGCGGAGGCGGTGGGGGGTGTTGCTCTCGGGACGTCGCCGGCGGCGTCCAACGGGCTGCTGGTGCCTCGGGGCAGCGGCAGCGGCAGTGCGCGGTCCATGGTGCGGTTTGGGTCGTTGCCGCGTCGCAGCAGCGAGGACCAGAGCGTGTGGCAGAAGGTGGGTCCCTTGGCGCCCGAGCGCAAGGCTTTTGCCAGCGCACCTCGGCGACCGTTTTCAGCTTACGTTGCACCACGCTGCAGTGCCATTGCATTCCCGAATTGGCTGCCGCTAGGTAGCCGCTCGTCCGCGCACTGATTTGCCTTTCCTTCGCCTGGCGTGCACCAAGCTGTTGCCACCATATAACCTGAGAATGATCGAAAAGGCAAATTCCCGCACCATGTCACCGCACCATGCCCTTACGCTCCCATTGGTGTGCCCACGTGACCAACCAGTTGGAGGCCGCTGAGGCCGCTGTCCGCAGCGCCGAGGCGGAGGCACGTGTGTTAGCCCACGTGGCAGACAGCCTGCGGGCCGAGCTGCGGGAGCAGCAGGCGGCCAACGAGACGCTGCGCAGCAGCATGGTCACCAAGGTGGGCGCGGGGCTGGGGCAGACAGCGGGCACGCAGGCAGGGCGGAGGTTGCACTGCTGGGTGCGAGGGTTGGTCGCTGGCAGCCGCATGCGTCCGCAGTAGCCAGCACGGTGGTGCAACGGGGCTCAGATTACAGGGTACCACTGCGTTTGGAGGGGGCGGTACCCTACAGGGATGATCTGAAGAACGCGAAGAGTGTACTGGTCCGCCGCTTCCTTTGGGTGCGCAGGGCGACGTGTCCTCCATGGAGGCGTCCTACCAGGCGCAGCTGCAGCAGCTGCAGTCCAGCCTGTCGCGTGTGGGGGACAAGCAGGCCAAGCAGTTCGAAATGCTGGAGCGGGAGCATGCGCAGGTGGGGCGGCGAGGCGCACAAGCCTGCATCATCACTGCCGCTCCGACACGTATGTGCTGGGTAAATCGCAGCTTGGCGCATGCGGGAAATGCTGGCGGAGGCACTGGTTGCAAGAGCTAATTTGGGGACTTGCTGCTGAGGGAGGGGGGTGTTGGTTGTGGTGCGCAGGCGCTAGAGGCGGCCCGTGCGGCGGCGGCGGAGCGGTCGGCGGCGCTGGAGAAGGCGCTGGCGGAGGCGCAGTCGCGGCTGGCGGAGGCGGACGCCAGGGCGGAGGCGGCAGCGATGGAGGCGGCGGAGGCGGGCAAGCGCGCGGAGGATATCGAGCGCGGCTGGGGGGAGAGGCTCGAGAGGTGCGCGTGCGTTGGGGTGGCGGCGGGGCGGGGGCAGCTGGTGGAGGGAGGGAGGAGGTGACGACATGGCAGGAAGCCCGCGTGAGGCGTGCCAGAAGCCGGTAATACAGCAGGGGCTCGCCAGGTTGCAGGCTGGGGCAGTGAGGCTGTGGTGTCCGCGGCACGGTGTCCCATGCTGTGGGCAGACGGCTCCCAAGCCACGCCGGCGTGGCTGCCTTGCCGCAAAACCTACTGTACCCACGTGGCATGACCTCAGGCTCCAGAAGATCAACAAGAAGCGTGCAGCTGAGCTGGACGAGGCCCGCGCAGAGGCTGCCGGGCTGAGCCAGCGCGTCGCGGAGCTGGGGGAGCAGGTGCTGGCGCTGCAGGCGCAGCTGGCAGAGGCAAACAGGTGGGCGGTGGAGAAAGGAGGGTGGAGGGTGGGAAGGAAGGGGACGGCGGGTGCGGCCCTGGTGGGCGCGCTGTATGGCAGCACCGAGTTGGGGTGAACGCCGGCTGTCCATTTGTACAGTCCTTGCACAGTACGTGTGTGTACTCGGGCGGTCACAATGCATGTGCACAAGACGTCTTATCTAGCACTAGCTCGACAATGGAAAGGGTTGTTTGCTCATGCTTTTGGCGTACCCCGCTGGGTAAAGATCGCCTCTGGTGTGTCGGCGGTGTGCAGGTCCCTGGAGGAGGAGCGCTCTACTGCCTCCGAAGTGCGTGCCACACTGGAGGCCACGCTGGCGGCAGGAGACAGCACCAACGTGGAGGTGGAGGGCCTGCGACAACAGGTGGGCAGTGCTAATCACAGCAGGATATGTAAATTGTAGGCAGTCGCTGTTTTGTCTGCTGCGAGTACAGCGTTCAGCATTGCTCGTACAGGCAATTGATGGGCTTACCTGGGACGCAACCTGGGCGCGTGCATAGTTGCCGTACGGCGTTTGAGCGACAGCCTCGAGCGGGCGGCAGGTTTAAGAGTTGAGCACAAGCACACGTCTTAGGCCGTGGCCTCACCTGGGTACCGTTGCCCTGCCCCTCCTTGTCCCAGGTCGTCGCGCTGGCGGAGGCGGAAGGGCGGCTGGCGGAGGCGGAGGCCAAGCTGGCAGCCAGCGAGGCGGACCGGGCCAAGCTGGCGGAGCAGGTGGGGCCGGGGGGCGTCAGGTTTCTGTTGAATGAGCCTCCCAGTGGGGTATGTCGAAGTGCAGTGTCACGTGTTGCAAGCAGCTGAAGCAAACGGCTAGCGGCTTGATGGCTCCTTTCTCTGCGCCTCGCTCCTGCCACAGCTGCTGCTGCTGCACTCGCTGCGCGAGGAGCGGTCCGCGGCCGTGGCGGCGCTGAGCGAGGCGCAGGAGGCGCTGGGCGGCATGGAGGCGCTGCGGGCACGTGCCGACGCGGCGGAGGCGGCACGTGACAGGCACGTGGCGGAGGTAACACGCCTGGCGGGCATGGTCAACAACCTGGAGGCGCGCCTGCAGCAGGTGGGGCCTTGCTGATAGCTGCGCATAATGGTAATGAAAGTGAGACACTCGTCGCGGGCTTGGGATCCACAAGTGCAGTTAGTGGTCCTCCCTTGGATGTTCACCGACTGGGACAGCATTGGGGGAGCTAGCAACCGGTTCGGGTTCCTGTACACGTGGTCTCTACAATCCACATCAAGAGCGGTCAAACAGCCTTGCTTACTGTGCTTTCACCTCAGGTCGAGGATGAGAACGAGGCCCTGGTGGGGGACCTTGACGAGGAGCGGCGGCGTGCGGCGGCGCTGGCCCGCAGCTGGGCTGGGGAGCTGGAGGCGCTGCCGGGACTGCCGAGGGAGCGGTGGCCGGCGGCGGTGCGGCGCCTGGTGGACGGCCTGGAGCGGGACAGCACGGCAGCGGGGCAGGCGCAGGCGCAGCCGGCGGACAGGTTGGTGTTCGAGCATATGCGGATGCGGGAATGGGATGTATAGAATCCCTGACAAACAGGCACGTAGGAAAATGTCACTCACTGCAATGTTGTGCAAGAAGAATACATGCGGGGGCAATGGTGCTGAGTAGGCGGACAGGTGGGTGTTGGGATTAACGAGAGAAGGACGGCGAAGGGTGCAGGGACCTAGTGGGGTGGGTTGTGATGGGTTGATCAGCCGGCGGACAGAAGGGCCCTGGGTTGGTGATTGGCGGTAGTGAGTGTTCCTATGGTGTGTTGCAGGGCTGGCGAGCTGCATGGGCACGCTCGGGAGGCGGTGTCTGGGGAGCTGGAGGGGCTGCGGGCGGCGCTGCGGGGTGCGGAGGAGCGCGCGGCTGCGGCGGAGGCGGCGCTGGCGGCTGCGGGCAGCAGCGCGGAGGGCGCGGCACGGGAGGCGACGGAGGCGCGGGAGCGGGCGGAGGGCGAGCTACGGGCGGCCGTGGCGCGGCACGAGCAGGAACTGGTGGGTGGCGGGTGGTGGAGAGGGCGTTTGTTGATGCTGGTGACAGGGGTGGACTGGCGGCGTGGTTGCGGGTGGGCGGCGGAGGCGGGGATGTGAGTCGGGTTGTTCGTGAGCACGGCTATGGTGCAATTTGGTCCAGTCTTAAGCACAGCGATGGCCTTGTTGGACGTAACTTGGTCTTGATGGAGCTCTTGACATGTCCGTCTCCGACTCCAGCAACAGCGCAAAACAGAGCTCGTGCGATTGCGCCCCACTTCTCACCTGAATACTGCTCATCTTGTCGTGTCCTATTGAAAGAAGCGGAGGGCTTGCAAGGCTACGATGCGTGGCAGCCTTTCGCAACCACGCTGACCGGTGCGGCCATGCGGTTGGTGTGCACAGGAGGCGCTTCGTGGCGAGCTGCTGGTCCGGGTGGAGGCGTTGGAGGCGGAGGCGGCGCAGGCGCGGGAGCAGCTGGCGGAGGCGGAGGCGGCAAACGCGGAGCTGCAGGTGCGCGCACACCCCTTACCACGTTTTCCCCACGCCATGGGTAGTTGCCAGCGCAGTTGTCTGTGCGGGTTCCAGTATGCCTCATAAGCGGCGCTCAGCAGCCGCACGAGAGGCAAGGTGTGAAAAGAGGTGCCGGAATGGCATGTAGCGTTCCGCAGTGCCCCATATCGCGCAGACGCCGGGCTCCTGGCGCGTCGCTGCACGTTGTGCACTCTTGGTTAACCCCTTGGTACCATACCGTGCCGCCATGCCCCACTTTTCAACCCCGCCAATCTCCTGGGCCTCTTGCGGAGACTCACCGTGCCGGCATGCCCCACATCTCAAACCCCGCAGGATGAAATTCAGGCGCTGCGCAGCCGCTCCCGCGCGCTGCTAGAGGACAAGGACGCGGAGGCGGACCAACTGCGGGCGCAGCTGCGCCAGGCCCGGACAGCAGCAGGCGGCGGCGGCGGCGCCGGCGATGAGGCACCGGCGCTGCCGACGTCCACGGGTGCCATTGTGACAGTCAGTTCCGGGGCGGTAAACGGGTTGGCGGCTGGCGGCGGCGGGGAGGGGCCGGCGGCGGTGGCGGCGCTGCAGCAGCAGGTGGCGGCGCTGAGCAAGCAGCTGGAGGAGTACAAGTGAGTGCGAGCTGTATCAGTGGGTGACACAGGAGGATCGCTGGCCTTCCAGGCCATCGCCCTCTTGTAGTGGAGCGTGTCCGTTGCCTTTGCGGTGCTGGTCTATGTTAAGGACAGCATCCCGACAGAACGGTGTCCCTGTGCACGCTTAGGCACATCGCTGGCACGCTGTTACCAGCATGCGCGGCAGTCGCCAAGCTGTCTCGCTCGCTTCCCTCCAATCTGCCTGCGTCGTTCCAACACCTTTTAATTTGGCTCATGTTAAACCACTGCACGCTATTTCACCGTGAAATCCGTGCCTCACACCGCACCCCCAGGCTGGCCTACGAGGACAGCGAGTCCACCCACCGCCTGCGTGACACGTCAGAGAGCACCCTGCGGGCGGAGGTGGCGCGCCTGCAGGCGGCGGCGCAGCTGGGCAACCAGGATGTGCAGGTGCGTGTGCCTGTGTAGTAGGATGCGGTGCAAGGATAGCAACGCATGTTTCTGGTGGTGGTGGATCCGCCGCAGCGAGGCGTGTGTCCGTGTATGTGTGATGGAGTGTGGATAGGGAGGTGATGAAGTGGTGCCGGGGGACATGCATTGCCAGGAGTGTGCAGGTGCGTGGATGCGTGTGTACCGTATTAGGGCGCAAGCGGTGTGGCCGTGGCATGTGCACAAGGAGTATCTGCAGCTGGGCAATGCAGCTTAACTGCTCTTCGTGCACGTGCGTTGCTACTTACACAAGCGCGTCAGTACACACGACCGCCACGGCGGCAGGTGAGGCAAATCACGCAGACTATGGCGTCATCGTAAAACGCTATGGTGGCAGCTGTAGTGCTTGATTGTCTTCAATGGCAACGTGTACAGCACCCCGGTACACCCCCTATCCTCCTCATCTCCCATTTAGCCTGCCATCCCATTCCTCCCGCAGTACCTGCGCGCCGCCATCCTCAGCTTCTTCGAGAGCGGCGCGCTGCCTCGGGACGGCCCCATCCTTCCGGTGCTGTCCCGCCTGCTGCGATTCACCCAGACGGAGATGGCAGCCATCGCAGCAGGGGCCGACCACCGCAAGCCACGCGGCGCGGGCGCGGGTGCTGGGGGGCCCCATGCGCTGTCCACCAGCGGAGGCAGCGTGCACGGGGCGGCGCCTGGAGGCGCGGCTGCAGGCGGGGCGGCCGGGTTCGTGTCGGGTCTGCTGTCGGCGGTTAGCAGCGGGCTAGGGGGCTTGAGCGGGGCAGGGGGGCAGGGGGGTGCGGGAGGGGCGGGGGTGCAGGGGCTGCAGTCGGCTGGGAGTATAACGAGGGCGGGGCCGGGGGCAGGGGGGATGCAGGGAGGGAGGAGCGGTGCGGGCAGCGGGAGCGGGGTGGGGCTCGGGCGGTGAGGCGGTGGAAATGCAGGGGGAGCAAAACGGGGCAGGTGGTAAGTCGCTTGATGGTATTGCGGGTTTAGGACAGGACAGAGCGTGCTAGGCACGAGGGTAGCAGGTTGTGCTTTGGATGGTCGTTGCTCATAGCAGGGCCCTCCGGCGCCTTGGTTGGTGTAGCCATTAGCTAGGCAGGTGTTGTGAGCATAAAGCCACTGGTAGGGTTCCGGTTAGAGGGCGGTCAGGCCGTTGAATACAGCTGACCTGCCTGACCGTGAGGCTGTTGTCGTCCCTTATTGTGGGGTGACGGCAAAAGCCGTTGTCATCCATCATGGGGGAGTAGCGGCAGAAGGCACGAACCACCGTGCAGTGTAGCAATAGGTCAGGGCCGCAAGCGGCCAGGTGTTGCATGCGTACGACAGCCCTCTGTCAGTTTACTGCAGTTTTGGATGGCGAGGGCGCGTAACGGCGCCCTTTGCGGGTGGCAAAGACTCTCCCACCTGTTGCTGACTTGCTGTTGGTGAGCATGTTACCATACATGGCAGTTACGAAAGGCACGCCTGACCGGCTGGCACCTGAGGGCCAGGTCTTGAAGAATACCGGTAGTGTAGGAAAGGTGCAGAAGCAGATAACGACAAGAAGAACACGACCAAGAGTCGAAGTCAAGCGGAAGGGAGTACCTGTGTGTGTATGCTTTTGTGCGTGGGCTGAAGCAGGTTGATGCGGGCGTGTGTGCCGGTATACACGAAGAACGTGCTAAAATGTCGTCATGGCAAGCAATGGCCCTCTCTACCTCGACATTCGAACTCCTCTTGGGCTGAGCAGGCCAGCAGCAGTGGACAGATGACAGTCAGGCGACGTACAGCAACAGCCCAAGGCGATACAGCCGTGGAGTGAGCGAGTCCTTGGCACAGCCTTCTTTTACGAAGCTGAAACCCTGACTTCTAACAATGCTCTGGGATGTCCACATCGTCATATGCTCGTGCGAGGTAGACAAGCTCTCGGCTGCTGGCACCTTCGTCAGCCCCTTCGTTCATGCTCTTGTACATGACATGCATACATCTAATTTAACTGGTTACAGGGAGTCCCGAAGATGGACTTGGCTCCTGGACTTTGGGCCGACCCTTTTATATGCATGACCGCTAATGGGCCCGGAGTCAACCAGCGACTGGAGTACAAGACAAGCACGCACTACAACACCGCAGCAGCTGATTATAATGAGGACTTCCGGTTGTGCAATGTTCCTTACGGGGTTCGCGTCAACTTTCAGGTCGGTTTGTGGGGGGACAGCAAGGGGAACACGGCAGTCCAGGTGCAGGGCAACCAGGGGGCAGTTCGTTTGCGGTTCTGCAATGCCACCCTGCGTGGATGTCGTCCTTCCATGTACACTTCGAAATGATGTGAGTTGTGCGAATTTGTAGCCCGGTCCCCTTCTATGCACTACACTGAGGGCACGTGACCATGCTGCAGTGTCAGCGTCATCTACCGCCCAGAGCCCCTGACGCAGGGTTGCCATCCCGCCCCCGCTCCCGCCGCTCCTGACCTTTACCACACCAAAGCCTGACGCACTTCAAGTCCTACGCCACCCCTTGCCATGCCTGCCGTACACACACAGGTGTACGACAAGGACACCTTCACGCCGAACGAGCTGGTGGGCGAGTGCGACCTGGTGCTCGACGAGGCCTGCTGCCGCCACGCAACGGCAAGCGGGGCCAGCGACGGACTGCTCCCCGCGCCCCCACCGGCACCCGCACCCGCACCCCAGCACAACAGCCACCCGCATCTCTACCCTCCTGGCTACACCCCAGCTCCCGCACTCGCACCCGCGGTCAACTACCATCCCATGCCACACGTACAGCCACCCCTACCAGCGCCCCACCCCCAACACCTGCCCCCGCCCTCCTGGGGCCCCGCCACGGTCCCCCCGCACGGCGCCCCCCCGGTGCCGTACCAGCCACCGTACCAGCAACAGCCGTATGTGTCGCACCTTGGGCCCCAGCAGCCAGGGGTATGGGCAGGGGGAGGGGGAGGGGGAGGGGCAGGTGGCGCCCAGGGCGGTGCTGGGGCGCTTTTGTACCCAACTACGGGTCCGCAGCAGCAGCAGCAGCAGGAGCAGGAGCAGGCGGTGCAGGCCTGTGACGGGGCAGTGTTGCGGCTGGCGGTGTTGGACCCCCGGACACGGCAGCAGCGGGAGGGGTGTACCCTCACACTCCGGGTGAGTGGAGGGAAAGGCTGGTAGTGTCGGTGCGGGTTGCGGGCGCACTGGGCAGGCTAGTACGTGCGTGTTGCTTGGTGACCGCGTGCTGTTTTGCTGTGGCTTACAGCAATCCTCGGAGGTCACACGAGCTGGGTGTAACTTGCGCCACGGAGTCAAGAACTGAGGGACGTCGTGCGGGCATACCTCATAACTGTGACCATGCGGTACACCAGCGCCCGGCACATGCCCCAGCGCTGCTGAGCCATCCTGCCCCGGGCATCGTTGTCCCGCCCCCTGCCCACCACCACCAGGTGCACTGGACACCCTCCATGCGGCCCCCGGCACCGGTCAAGCTGTGCACACCCGTGCGCTATCGCGTGTCGGTGTCTGTGCTGGCAGGTGCGCACACCTGCCAACGTGCAAGCACGTAAGATGGGTCGCCGCCCACCCGACCTCCCCCACATGCCACATCCTGTCGCTTCACCGCGCCGGACCTCAACGCAATCTGCAATCCCCACTTGCACGGCACCACAATCCCCACGTGCCCCTGCCCGTGCTGTGGCGCTGCAGCATACCACGCCACTGCCTCCTTGGCAAATGCCTTCAGCTAAGAACCTGCACCACCCCACGCACATCTTAGCGCTGCGGCCCATGCCCAGTTAGTCATATTGCAGGCATGTTGCATGTGCGTGTGTCCCCCGCCCCCTGCAGGTGCTATCACAGGGCACGCCAAGGACGGGTGGTTGCGGTACGCAGCGTACAAGGTGTGCGGGTGGTTGGCGGTTCAACGGTTGGTTGGTCAGTTGCATGTTAAGCAATGCCAAGGACGGGGCACTGAGTGCGCAGCGTACATGGTGGGCGGGTCGTGCGTGGGGTTACATGCCCCTGGTCGGGGGCGGTACGTATGATACTCTTTTGGCCTCACTTTTACGGCACTGGGTGTGCGTAGGTCTGGCACGCCTTTCGACACGCCTTTGCTGCAGCCGTTAGTCCCCGCTTCCCGTGCTGCTCATCTCATTGCCTCCCACCAAGCCCTCCTACCAACGGCGCCCAAAGATGCCTCCGCACACCTTACTCCCCATGGCGCAAGCACTGACCCCCCATGTCACACACACTCCCCAGGTGTGGCTTAGCGGCCTGGCCGACTTCTTCCCCCGCGGTGCCTCCCAGCCGTGGAACCAGTCGTACGACAAGGCACGTGCCATCTTCTCCAACCCAGTCATGGTAGCTGCCATCAAGAGCCAGCACGCCATGCTGTACGCGGACAGCGGGAGGGAGGTGCGTGGCGAGGGCAGTGCGGATGCTGGCCAGGGGTTGGAAGGTCAGGTATAGGGCGGAAGGCGTAGGGTCTCAAGCGTAAAAGCGCTGGACGCGGAAGGAGAGGCAAGTAGGGAGCACGTCCCAGTGCACCGGGTCAAGGCCAAGCGCGAGCTGCAGACGGCAGCAGGGACCCGCATGCCATGGGCTAGTAGCTACCGACTGGCACGGCTGTAGTACCTAGATAATCCTGATTCTCACCAACTTGGCTGATGGCTTCCTTACCGCTTAGGCCCCGCTCCTGCGCCCCACACCTGCTGCCGTGTCTTCATTCCCTCCAGGCGCGCCGCGGCGTGCTGCACAGCGCGGGCGACCTGTTCGAGCTGCTGTCCAACGGCATGCGCGCGGGGCAGCCGCGGTGGGTCCGCGGGCTAATGCAACATGACCAGCGTTGTGTAGCGTAGGCGGCGCGGTGCATTCGCGTGCAGGTGGCACCCACATTCATGTGCATAGCCACCGTGGCGGCAACACCGCCAGCATACACCACGCGCAAGCTACCGAAAATGAATCATTGCCCAACATCCTCGCGTCCACCCGCCTTGACTCCGTTTCGAGTCTAGCAACCTCTGCTGCAAGCAAGGGCTGCGGCATGGGACGCATGTACCGCACACCAGCATTCTCCTCTCAGCAGCTCTTTACGGCACTCCCTTGCCATCCGTACTCGTACGGCAGGTACTACACGTACGTGCTGGCGGGCGACGGCTCGCTGCGCTTCAGTGAGACGGGCGCCGGCTTCTTCACAGACTTCTTCTCAAAGCACGCCATGCATGGGGGCTGCGCGGAAAAGGTGTGTGGCGCTGCAGCGCCTTTTCCCACGTAATGCACTCATTCACCAAGCGGGCGGGCACGCTGTTGGATGAGGGCGGGCGCAGACCCGGCTCGCAGTGGGTGTGGAATGAGTATGTAAGGCTATGGGTAGGCAACGTGCGCGACGCCATCGCGTCCCAGCCGCCGTTGCACCCACCACCACCACCACCCCATGGACCGTTGCGCTGCACAAACGGTGGCGTACCTCCGCCGTTCCCAGTGACAATCATGTCACTTGACGAACTCCATACTGTGCCAGCATTGACCGGGAACTCGCAGGACTCATGCCTAATGCGCCTGCACGCCCCCCAACGCTCGTGCGCGGCTGACTGCAGGTGGTGTGTGCAGGGGAGTTCTGCCTGGTGCCCTCCCACCTGCACGTGGGGAGCAGCGGCACCCTGGCCTCCGCCTCCGCGCCCCTCACCTCGCACCTCCAGCAGCAGCAGCAGCTGGCACTCGGCAGCAACCTGCGCTTCCACTCGCACCACATGAACGGGAGCCACCCAAGCTCCTTCGACCACCGTCAGCAGCAGCAGCAGCAGCAGCACTATCCCGACATTGGGCCAGTGGGCCAGGCTGCGCCTGAGCCGCTAAACCAGCCCGCGTACCCCGTCTCGTCGCAGCAGGGCCATCAGGCGCACCGCATGCGGCTCGTGATCGACAACAACTCGGGGTGAGGCAGGCCCTCGCAGGGCAGAGACGGGAAGGGGGTGGAGGGCCAGTGGAAGGGAAGGCGAGCGCGAAGTAGGGCGAGGCTGGGCGGCGTCGAGTACGGTAATCCTTGCGTACAACATGATTTGTACAGGTCGACTGACGCCGTACGTGCGAGTTGAGCCACCTGGATGCACGCCTTAGGGGACGTCCCAGGTGCTGCCCTGCCACTCCCGCTCCTCCTGCTGCTGCTGTTCCTACCGCTGCTCCTACCGCTGCTCTTCAGGACTGGTGTCCACACGACAACTAAGAATGCCGCTTGCATCTGCTTCTGCTGCTCCTGCTCCTGTTCCTGCCGCTCCAGCAGCGCTGCCGGCTTGCTGAGGACATGCCGCCGTGCGCCGCTGCTGCCCCTGCAGGACGTACGCGCCGCCCAGCGAGCTGCTGCTGCCGCTCAAGCAGCTGCTGCAGTGGAACCTGCCCGGCCTGCAGGTGGAGACGCTGGACTGCAAGGACCCGGCGCTCAAGGAGTACCACAGCCTGGTGCCCAGCAGGTAGGGCGTGGGGGAGGAACGGCGTGGGCGTGGGCGTGGGCGTGGGCGTGGGCTAGAGTGGTGCGTAGCGGGTGTGGTGCGTGCTGTGGTGTGTAGCATGTGCCTGATGGAGCTGGAGTGGACTGGAACTAGGAGCGTTTGTGGTGATGGAGGTAAGGATGTGTGGATCGCAGCAGGCGCTAGGAGGAAAAGTAATGCTGTGGGGTGGCTTTGGTGGTGGTGCGGGGGCGTTTGGACTTGGGCATTGCACGATGTGAGCAGTTGATGTTGGGCTGCCGGGGGAGGCGAGTGCAGCCATGGGTGGAGGGGGCAACAGTGAGTTAGGGGGTCGGACAAGGTATGTGGGCATGGGCCGGTATCGTATGATCGTATAATTAATGTGATTGGGGAGCGGGGTAGATACCGGGGATTGCTGTCGTTCGCCATCGGGAGGGAGGTTGGTTCGTTGCATGCAGCAGGCTGTTGCAGCAAGTATGCACGGCGGCCTTGACTGCCTCATCTGCTCGCTTGATTGTGCATAGTTCGTATGGCAACTGCATGCTTAACACTGCGCTGTACTGATGAAGCTGTGAGAGGCTCCTGGTGACAACTTGGCCCAACTTGGCCGAAAAAATGAGCTTGGCCAACCCGGGCCAGCTTGTAGTGTGACCTGCATGGCCTCATGCCCGGAAGCCTGGTGGTTTTCAGGGCTGCTGAGGTTTGCCCTAATTTCGAGATGCTACGCTGTGCTCTTACGTCCCTGGGATTGGTCTTTGTTTACCGTGTCGCCACGCGTGGTGCGGTGTACTGAACAAATAGTACGGCAGGATGGCGGGCGCAGAAGCAATCGCGACGAGAGCATTTGCGTTGGTTAAATGCATTCCCAGCGCACAATGCATCACTTGACTCTACTCTGTTACCCTCTACGCCAGAGCCCTTCTGCTCTACGCACTGTGTGTCAACTTGCTTGCAAATCAGCAGGTCTTAGCCCGAACTATTAAGCTGCCCCATTTCCATTGAAGTGCTTGCGAAGGCTGCCCATGCGTTAATTTGTTTTGGTTCTGTGAACAGTTTATACGAACTTCGGCGGGCATCAAAGCCCTCGTCAAACGGGCAAGCACACCAGTATACCTCCCGCAGCTGCATATCCTTCATATCGGTGCAACCGTTCTGTATATCTGGGAGACAACAGCCAAAGTACCGCGCCTTGCAACACACCTTCGCGTGTCGAGGGTATTTGCACTTACCTCCGGGGCCCACAAGAGTGAACACATTTACTAAAATTTCAACGCAAAATTTCAACTGATCGATCATACCTCGATCTACTAGCTACAGCACGCATTGCGTAGGGAAAGGAGCAATGGCGCCAGTCGCTGACTCCATGCCATCCCTTGGCCTTCCGCCGGACTACACATTCCCAAGACACGGAAAAGTTCTTGGGAAGGGCTCATTTGGCGAGGTCTACCTGTGCTGCTATAAGCCAGTCGTCGCCGTGTCGCTAGACGGCAGCGTCAGCAGCCCCCGCACCACCGCGCCAACCCCCGGGCTTGGCGATGGCGAGCTGGTGGCGGTGAAGGTATACAACTCGCTTCGTAACCTCAAACTGAAAGATCTTGAATACCTGCGACGAGAAGGTAAGTCGTGTTGACGTTGAGGGCTAGGGCTTTGTGTCAGTGGTGGTCGAGGGGGTTAGGAATGGGACACTGTGGCTCAGCGGGTGCACTTGCTGATCCTCACTCTGCTCTTCGCTTTCGCGGATTCGGCAAAGCGCACGTACCCTGGTGTGCCGTTGCGTGCAGTTGTGTGCCAACGGAGGCTCAACCACCAACACGTCATCGGGTTCCGGGAGGTAAGCCTCCTTGGGGCCACCCCGCCGCCAGCGGGCTAAGAGTTTTCACGTCCTCCACATAAAACCCCATGCAGCGGCTCCCGCCACCTTTCCACAGCAAAGGAATAAGAACCCGCAACCTGTGTGTCTGTTGCCATCCTGCTGTGCCTGCCGCCCTGCCCCGACGAAGAGCCCTTCCGCAACCAGAATTGACGTGTAGTAGGACACACAGTCCACACACATCCTGCTCCAGAAAGGAGCGTTCCTGG
>VFQN01001509.1_pt1 | contig 38777 bp, 68 predicted proteins | sample 3512371 | NCBI WGS metagenome assembly VFQN01 (sample SAMN10412370, study PRJNA504923) | tailings metagenome | isolation source: Replicate 2 from Balatoc abandoned mine | place: Philippines: Itogon, Benguet | collected 2017-08-28
CTCAGGCCTCACTTCGTCCCAGGTCCCAGCCAAGGCGGGGGACGCCCAGGGCTGCGAATGGCGTGCACTTGCACCCGTACCGTAGGTGCCGGTGTGCCAGAACTCAGTGAAGCTAATGGGGCCTGAGTTCAATTTTCTTGATTGCTAGGACAATGTAGTCATGTAGCAGTCCCGAAAGCACGTAACACAGAGCATCAGCTTTACGGGCGTGGCCAGGGCCGGGTCAGCAGGGAGTAGGGCGGAGGCTACAATGGCTGCAGTCCCACTGCCATGCTGCACATAGGTGCCCTCGCACACATCCGCACGCAGATTGACATTGACCGGGACGCTTTGCCCACCTCTGCCGGCATGAGCCTTGGCGAATGTGCATGCAGCACGTGGCTCGTGGGGCAGTCCCGAAATGCTGTATCCCAAAAGATGGAATTTACTTCCGATATTTTAGGTACTCGGGAATGCTTTACCTGCTTTTATTACACGTTCCGGACATAGCCTTACCAACGATATGGGTTCAACGTACTAGCACCCAAGTGCCTGCGAGGCATTTTGACCATTTGGCCTGTTACTCTGCTTCGTTTTCTTGCGCATGATGCAACGACTTGGCAGTAACATCAGCCGACGCGCTGCACGCATTAATGGCGCGAACGCTGATAGCGAATACGACCTACACCATATGGCATCTATGATAGCATGCTTGACAAAAGCGGTGGCTCTGGACAAGCAAGGCGTCCTAGCGCCGCGCCAAAGAATTGCTGCAACGCGCGCGCTGGAGTGGCTTGTCCAGTTTGCCAAGCGCAGCATGGCGGGGGAGGTCGTGACCTCGTTGGCAATGGATGAGTCTATTGCGGTTCGGGTGGCGCTGGTCCAGGTCTACAGCTTGGCGATGCTGGCGGTGTCGGAAGCCGGGGGCGCTGCGAGCGCGGCCGCAAGCCACAACCACCCAGCAGGCAGCCAAAGAGCGCATGTTAGCCTACATACCGGTAGTGCACGCACCGGGGCTGGCTGGGTGGAGACGCTGCAGTACAGCTCGGAGCTCATCCACAGCGTGCTCAACAGCAAGCAGTTGGCTGACCCGCCTCCATCTCCTGACCCGCTGCCCAACGGCGGCCCAAACGGCAATGGCCAGGCGGCCGTCAACCGCAACTTTCGCTGCGCCTGCTTCAAGCTCGCAGCCGCGCTGCTGCGCTCGGACGCCATTGCGTCCCTCAGCCGGCTGCTGGCAGCAGAGGAGCACCGGGGCACCTTTTTTGCAGTGCTGGGGACGGGGGCAACCGTTGATATTCTTCGGCCCCTGTTGGACCTAGTCCGCATTAGCCGTAGGGCGCCGACAGAGGTCCTGTCCTTTGGGGACAGGCAGCAAGAGCTCCTCTGCCCGGCCGTCCTTCGTGCGCTGGCGGTCAGCGGCGTGGTGGAGCACGTGTGCAGGTTCGCGGTGACACGGCTGGTGGATCCGGGCCGGGGCACGGGGCGGGCGGCGTACCAGTACCACGAGCACGCCTCCTGTGTGCGTGGCCTGGTGGAGGAGGTGTCTCTTCTCGCGTGCAAGGCGCTGGCCCAGGGCTGGGGCGACCCGGCAGACACGTGGACCGTACTGATGTCTCCATGCTTCCAGGTCGGCTGGCGCAGGGCGTGGCAGGGAGGGGTGCAATCAATGCCGCTTGCAACCTGGTTGCCTTCTCCAGTCCTTTGGTGCAGATTGCTTGTCGCTCAATGTAAGTGCCTGTTTCCCTTCGCTGCCGTCCCTCCCTGCAGTACCTGGTGCACCTGCACGTGGTGTCGCAGCTGCACGCCCTGGACGGCGGTACGACGTACGGCCTGCCGTACGGCAAGCTGATGCCACCAGCAGCGAGCAGGAAGACGGTCAGGGAGTCGGGGGACAGCCGTCCGGTCGTGCTGAGCGCCATGTGGATTTTAGCCGCCCTCAACACGTGGCGTGTGCGCTTTAGTGTCCCACGGCCACGTGCTTGTGGGGCACCTCCCCTGCTGCGGCCGCGCATGGTGGTGAAGGTCGTGTGGCTCGTGCGGCGGTCGACAGCTGGCGGTACAGTGGCGGCGGCAGCGGTATCGGCAGCGGTGGCGGCAACAGTAGAGGCAGCGGTGACGGCAGCGGCGGCGGCAGCGCTAGCGGCGGCAGCAATGCCAGGCGCGGCCCATACAGCGAGCAGAGCCCACGCGTCGCGCCTGCAGCCTGCGTGTTGGACGAGATCAGCTCCCATAACGTTGCAGTCTACGCGCTTGAGTTAGCCCAACTCATCATGACACTGCACCCAGCGTCCTCAGGCAAGGGCTGGCAGGGCTTGCAGGGGAGCGGCGGTACTGGCAGTGGTGCGTCGGGCAGTGGAGCGTCAGGCAGTGGAGCGTCGGGCAGTGGAGCGTCGGGCAGCGATGCGGCGGGCAGCGATGCGGCGGGCATGCTCAGCGAGAGCCCCGTTGGGGGGGATGAATTCCATGAGGACTGTGGCTGCAAGCGCGCCGGGGGTGCCGCACGGGCGGGCACGTGGCTGTCGTGGGCTGTACGGCGGCGGTTGGCCGACACGTGGTGGCGGTTGGTGGTGGCGGCGGTGCACATGGAGCTGGAGGTCGAGGGAGGGGGCAGGCGGGACCCGCGAGCTACTCTGGCGGCAATGCGGAAGCTGCTTGGCGCGGCCGTTGCAGTGCCATATGGGCGGGATGGTGGACGCGATGCAACAGGTGGGCGAAGGATGATGATGCGTGGTGGTGAGATGTTGACTAACTGATGTCGGTCGGTTGGAAAGGCCCGCCTGCACGCTTGACAAGCTGTTATGCTGGAGTTACAAGTCCGCTGCTACTGCTTCTACCCAAACCCTCCAAGGCTTGTCAGCCCCGTGTGATGCATGAGGTTGTGCTAAGCTGTCCATTCCCAACTGGCTCGCGGTGCAGACGCATCTGCGCTGTCCGCCCCCGCGCCGCAGCGGCCCCCTGCCCCCTGGCTGTCCGCCGCCGTGTCCGCTGGGTACCTCCCCTGCCTGGAGCGCTTCACGCGGCGCGTGACCTCCGCCGAGTGCTGCTACCCAGTGCCCCTGGACGAGCGTGCGCACCAGGTTCTGGAGCTGATCAACGGGCAGTCGCTCTCGACGCTGGTGGTGAAGAGGTGGGAAGCGGCGGAGGAGGAGCGGCAGGCGGCGGCGCTGGTGGTCAGTGCGGTCAAGGCAGCATGTGTGTGGACGTTCACCCCAGGGACTCGCTGGCTCGCGGTGGAATGGTTGGCCGACGTTCCGGACAGGCTTGTGGAGTCGGCGCTGGAGCTGCACCGGGAGGCGCAAGCTATTGGCAGCGGTGAGCCAGCAGCGGAGGGAAAGGAGGGGCAGCAGCAGCAGCAGCAGCAGCGACGGCAGCAGCTTGAGCAGCAGCGGGGCCAGGTGCTCAGGATGGTGTCCCTGTGCCTGGCGCGATGGCTGCCGTGTTTCCCTATAGTATGGAGCAGGGCGGAGGGGGAGGCGGCGCGCCTCGAAGCAGGGACGCGGGAGGGGGCGGAGATGAGGCTGCTGCTGCTGCTGCGCACCGCCTGCCGCATGGTGCGCCTGGCGCGGCTGGCCCAGGCCGCGGCGGAGGGGCGGGGGGACGCGCGGGGGGCGGCGAGCTGGGGGCGGCTGCTGGCGGTTAGCGCGCACACACCGGCGGGGGACGGCGGGCAGGAGGAGGAGGAGGACGAGAGTTGGAATGAGGGTCTGGGCGGCCTCGCCCCGCTTGTGCCGCCTCCCTGCGACATGGAGCGGACGGTTCTGCTCTCGTGCAGCAACCCGTTCTGCATCAACCTGGACGGCGACAGCGAGGCGGGGCTGCAGCTGGTGGCGTGCGGGGGGCGGTGCGGAGGGATGGGCTGCGGGGGGGAGGGGCCGTGCTGCTGCAGGGAGTGTTCCGCAAGGGGGGACTGGGAGGCGGTCATGCACAGCTTTGCCAGAGTTGTTAGGCATAGCTGAGGATGGCCTGACGCGGTGGTAGGCGTCGTTGGCGTACTGCGATGGAAGGTGCACCTCCAACGGTGCCGTACGCTGGTAGCATGTGGTCACACTCACAGGTGTGTGTTAACGATGTAGCGGAGGGTAGTGACAGGGGCACATGCACAGTGCTCACGCGGGAGAAGCTCGGCAGAGTCATGCCAGGTGTGGGAGTATCGACTGCGCTCTCATGCGGGGAGGGCCAGGGTGGCCCAGGGTTACGCTGCCGCGCATGGGCGCCGTGCAACCCTCACAGTCACATTCAGAGCCCCGCTCACAATGAGTTCACCTGGTTTACCCGGTCAAGACGATCTGTACCAACGAAAGCCCCTCTCCTAATGAAATGAAACGACATGCATGACATTGGTGTGCTTCCCACGTCCATGTGCAGCCAAAGGCCTGCAGAACGGTTGCCCAAGAATGACGTAACCATGGCTGCTGACGCAGCGTGGGGCAATCTGCAGGTGCGGGGCTAGATACGGTACACCAACTTAAGCCTTGTTTCCTTCAAAGCAATTGGGGCTTTGGGGGGCGGCGTTCTGGAACAGGCTGGTGTCTGGCCAAGAGTCGGCGTACGGGGACGTCTTTAAGTATGGTTTGCGCCTTGCCTTGTCTGGCGCAACGCGGATTGCGGGTCCGCGCGGAAGGGTGCAGGATGTTAATGTGCGTGCTGATGAGCGTAGTGTATCGTGGGCTGCGAAGGTTATGGCCATTCTTCGGCATCTGGGTTACGAGTGGCCGACAGGATGCCACGGTGTGGACGGCCATCTTTGTCCCCATGACATTCCTAGTGTACTCAGTGCTTTTCGCAGTCTTCTGGTTGACGCATGGAGCGTACATAACCAATCTCAGTCGGATCCGCGAGACTATTATGAAAGCACGGGTGTTACCATGTCTCGTTACGTGCAGTGGATGGGGCCGCCTTCTTGTGACGAAGACGTTTCTGGGGATCATGGCACGTGTCAATACCAGCGTGTGTACCTTCCCGCCAATCAGGTTTAAGCTATTATGCGGTTGCGTGTCTGCAATTGGCCTTTGGAGGTGTATCGGAATATTGCGCGCGCGCGCAGTGAGCGTGTGTGTAGGAAGTGCAGTGCCGGCATGCTTGAGAATGAGTATCATGTGGTCTTTGAATGTGCTGCTTGCAGCGACCTTTGCGCTTTGGTCTAGCAGTGGGCTCTGCTTTGATCAGGATTTCAAGTCGTGGTGGGGCACTTCTTGGCCTGTTTAGGTTGGACGTTTCCTTGTCGCTGTACAGCAGCGACGCAACGCTACATGATGATAAACTTTTGGGTGTGGTCGGGACCAGTAAGGATCGTGGGGCCACGCCACCTGTACTGTACCGTAACACAAATGCCAAATGGCAGTTGCCCAGGAGTCAGCGTCGTGCCCAAAGTGGCTAAGTGGGGCCTGTGGGACTCGTGCATACACGCAATTTGTTGGCCACGGGCCACGGACCTCTTGATGAACGCATTATGCCACTGGTGAAAGTTCTGCTTGCTTTCCACTGAACCAGAGTGAACCGAGAGCCCCATGGTCCCGGAACTGTTTTCCGAGATTGAACTTGTGTATTCCTAGCCCCCTTGCGAGCCTGAGGGCCCAATGCACTGGGGGTGCGTGCACTGCGTGGGGAACCAACCGTGCCAAGGGTTTTGGCAGAGCGCAAGCTCGCTACGTGTACATCATGCTGTCAGGTGCCTTGTGGACCCGTCGCCGGGGCTCCCCAGGTGTTCATTGGTGCTCGTTTTTCGTCATTAGCGGCCATGCGTACCGGTAAGTGGTTGTTCACGTTTCCGCCTTCGTTGGCCATGCGCCAGGGAGCAGGCACATGGGAGCCCCTCTGTAGTGCACCGCGCCCCCGTATCGACTGCCTCCTACCAGTGAACAGCCCGGAACCTGCGACACTTGTTATAATGTAGTTGGTACACTTTGCTTTCTCCAGCTCGAACCCTGCACGTGTCGACTGACCCACAGGCCGCCCGTGCAACATGGGAGCCAGGGGAGACAACTCCTGTGACGAAAGGAGTACTCCACGGCCCCCAACGCAAAATTGCACAGCCGCTGCCAAACCGGCGAAGTCAGGGCCTCAGGCCAACATCGTGCTGCGGCAACGCCCGAAAGATGCAGGTGGATACCATTGTGGTATGGATCACACAAGGGAACATACGTACTGCATAAATGCAAACTAAGCAAAGTCCGCCGACCTGTACGACACAAGTAGCGGTCCGAACACCAGTGCTGCAACGGAGCCCACGACACGGAGTGCTCCAGCGCTTGCCTGCCGCCAAAACCCCATCGCGTGCAGTCTGGCGGACTCGCCGCCAGCAACACCCCGAGCCACCACTGGCAGTTGCACTGGCTGCAGGCCTTCTACAGGACCATCAGCTCAGCTCCCTTCAGTCAACGCCCCCCAGAACGTCGCCGCCACCGCCGCCGCCGCCGTCGCTGCCACTCGCCGCACCCCTTAACGCGCCCGCCAACCGAACGTCGCAAACCCAACACCTCCTCCCACGGACCTTCACCCCCGCTGCTCACAGCCTGCCCTGGTGCTCACAACTTGCGCTGGCCGTCCTGGCCCGTTCGGCCCAGCACGGCGCCGCAGCGTCACCTTCTGCGACGCAGTGCACGTGCCATGTCGCCCTGCGCGTGCACCGCCCCTCACAGCTTGCCTTGGCCCCCAGGACCCTCAGGGCCATCGGCACCGGCGCATCCAACCCGTGCGCCTCGCCTGCGCCTCCGCTCACAGCTTGCCCTGGCGCGCTCAAGGTCCTTCCGCCGCGGGCACCGCCGCTCACAGCTTGCCCTGGCGCTTGAGGCCGTCCCTGAAGGCGTCCAGCACCAGCTGCACGTTCTGCGGCTTGGCGTTGAAGCCCATGATGCCCACGCGCCACACCTTGCCGGCGGTGGGGCCCAGGCCGCCCGCGATCTCCAGGCTGTAGTGGTCCATGGCGTGCTTCACCAGCGCAGCCCAGTCCACGCCGTCGGGGACCTGTCCAAGGCAACGGATTTGTTTGGGCGAACGAGTATTACTACAACGTGTCACTGTATGTGATGTGTGAAATGGCTAGGTGCTTCACCAGCGCAGCCCAGTCCACGCCGTCGGGCACCTGCATGGGAGTCGAAGAAGTATGGGGCTATGTGTCTATCATCAGTGCTGTCCAAACATTACGATACTGTATACACGTGCGCAGCCCAGTCCACGCCGTCGTGGACCTGTACGGGAGCACTTTCCCATGCGTATCAGCGGAGCGCTTCGAGGATCTATGTGCGCAGCTGCCTCGCCACGCTGATTGCGTGACGCAGGCGATGAGACAAGCTTTACTGTACTAATGATCACTCGATCAGGCGGTCCTTGGGATCTTCCGCGGCAGCGCTCCCACCCCGCCCGTTACCGCATGCCGCACAGGACGCCCCATCCCTGCCCCCTCAAAGCCTCCCCTCAAGGATACAACGCACCTTGATGGTGTTGACGGTGATGAGGCGGTCCTCGTCCTTCTCCACGAAGGGCTTGAGGCCCATGCTGCGCAGGCCGTCCCACAGCCTGCAGCAGGAAGGTGTGTTGGGGGCGGGGATGGCCAAGGCGCGAGAGTAAGCGTGGGGAGCATTGGACAGCAGCGGCCGGGACGGCGATGGACCGATGGTGGCATAGAGTACGTGGAACAGCATGGTTGCACGAGGCATGCGGAGAAGCGTGTGATGGACCTTGAGTACGGCAGGGTGCGCATGCGCGTACCGCTGCACAAACCCGGGATCCATAGGCCCTCTCCGCACAACCCTTGGGGTCCTGCTGCGCTCCGTGCTCTTCATCCCTTTACTTGCTGGCTCATTCGATGTAGATCCAACAGCACGATCAGGTGCGCCCCTCCACACGTGAGCTGCAGCTGCTGCTGGCTCTGCCACAGGCAAGCAAGCCTCCCTAGCGAACACACAGGCACTGCAAAAGCGTTTTTCCCAGGCCCCCTGGTCGTGCATACGCTGCTGCCCCACGCTCACGTGTGGTGCAGGTCCTGGTGGCGCTGCCACATGGCCTCCAGGCCCTCCTCCGACACCACCGCCAGCGCCTCGCGCATGGCGTAGAACGTGGACACGGGGGCTGCGCATGGGGGGAGATGGGACACAAGGGGGGCAAATACTTGATGGATGCGGCAGCTGTAAAAGGGATATCACATTGCGTTTCAAACACATTCCGACGAGGGTACGGTGCTGAAGCTTGATGGCGTAGGGAGGGCAGAGCGAAAATTGCACACTCTCCTACGGACGCCCCGTCCCTATGCAATTCCCAACCCGGGCCCGCCCCGGCCCGCGCTCCCCAGCCCCGCACCGCCAACCCACCGGTGTGGTGGTAGCTGCGCTTGCCGAACCAGCCCCAGTAGTCCCCGATGAGGTTCATGTCCAGGTTGTAGGTGGCGGGGGGCGTCTTGCGCGACTGCAGCGCGGCCATGGCGCGCTCGGACAGGAAGAAGGGTGCGGCGCCTGGGGCCACAGAGCAAATCGGCGTGTTCAAAATATAGGAGCAACAGAACTGTAGGTTATATGTGTGTGTTGGCATTCTGCAAGAGTGAGCCGTCATCCCATACCCTTTGCTCCGCTTCTCCCGTCGTCCTGTCGCACGCGGCAGGTCTGACAAAGACAGACGCAGACGTGTCCCCTTCCGCTTCCGCTTCCGCTGTGGCGCCCTTCGCACACTCCTGGCTTCTCCGTCCCTGCTGTCGGCCCTGCCTTGCCATCGCCCTGTGACCCGCGCAGGTACTCCCAGCTGCCCCGCCCTTCCATGCCCTCTCTTGATCCTTTGCCCCGTTCTCCCGGCCGTTACCCGGCATCACCCCACAGTCGCCTGCCTCGGACCCTACTCCAGCCTCGTTCGTCGTCATGCGGTCCTTCCCTCGGGAGCCCCTCCGACCTCCCGATCCCCTGCCCCTGCCGCCCGCCGCTTGGCCCCTCGCACCTGCCATCCGCTCCAACGCGCCCTCCCCCAGTGACCCCGACGGGTGCTCTTGTCCGCCCTTTTCCGCTCCCATACACATCCCTACCCCCTTCCTTCCATGGCCCCACCCACCCAGCGGCCCCAACAGGCGGTCCTGGCCGCCGGCCTTCGCTCCTTGCGAGACCCAGGCCCATACACATACCCTCCCTCACCCGGCGGCGCTACCAGGCGTTCCCTGGCTGCCGTAATTTGCTTCTTGTACGACACTTCCTTTGGACCTCCTCCCCCTGCCATCTGGACGAGCACTCCTGGTCGCCCGCCTTCCCCCTTTTGCAGGCCCGACCCCTTCCTTCCCACGCCCCAACCCACCCGGCGGCCCCGACAGACACTTCTGGCTGCCGCTGTCCGCTCTCACTGTCCCCTCGTTTGTTCGACCCTCCACCAGCCCCTCGCTCACCCGGCGGCCCCGACAGGCACTTCTGGCTGCCGCTGTAGATGCAGTCCACGCCCCAGGCGTCCGCGAACAGCGGCACGCCGCCCAGCGAGCACACCGTGTCCACCAGCAGCAGCGTGCCGGTGGAGCGGCACAGCTCGCCCAGGCCCGCGAGGGACTGCGCAGAGGTTGTAAAAAGGGAAGGAGTAAGATGGCAGGGGTAGGGGTAGGGGTCATTGGCACGCCGTGTCGGCATGAGAACGGGCACGAGAAGGCCAAGTCGACAAAGAGTGCCAGCCGGGCATGCTTGGCGGACCTGACGGGTCCAGTTGCGTAGCACAGGACGCTGCACTGAGGCCCACAGCGACGTCCCTGCCCGCCTAGCGTGCCGCCGCTGCCGCCGGCACGGCAGCTGCTGCTCCTTCACCAGCTCAAGACCTGCCCCCGCCCCAGCTTAGCCCCTGCTCCGCTGCCGCCCCCCTGCCCACCTGGTGGGTGCCGGTGCTGCTCTCGCCCTGGCACAGGAACAGCACCTTGGGCTTGTGCTCCGTCAGCGCCTGCTTCAGGGCCTCGTAGGAGAAGGTCTGGCCGGCGGGCACCTTGAGCTCAACCACGTTGGCTGCGGCACAAACAGGCGGAATTACATTCATGCGCTGCATGACACCACGTGAGGTGTGGCACACAAACAGCAACGTGTCGACGCCCTTTGGTTGCAGCTGTCCAGCCACAGCCCAGTCATTCGAACTCCTCCACTTGCCACTCTCCCCGTTACCGGAACCACAGCTTGCGTTGCATCGCCAAGAAGCAGACGTGCCGTCTGCGGCAAACCTCCCCGCAGTGCACCCTTTACGCCACTCGCCGGACTGCCTCCGCGGCCGTGTTCCTTCCAGTCCCCACCATACCTTGCACAACGCACCGTCGCCCCACTGCGCCATAACCTTCACCCCGGACCCTGCCCGACTGGCTCCGCGCCCCATCAGGCCCCGTCTTCACCAGTCCCGCCCTTACCCACCATCGTAGCGGCGCGCCAGGATGCCCACGCGCTCGCCCCAGATGCCGGCGTTGCCCACAACAACCTGCGGGAGCATGTAAGTGCCAGCACGGGCCGCGCTTCACACAAGAACTTTCGTAGACGCTTCTTCCGTCGGCGAAAGCGCACGCAGCAGGCCGGTGTGCATGCAATCGCCCACCAGGTGGCGTGGCATCATAGCGCGTTTGCCCTCCCGACACCGCTAAAACGTCACGCAACTGCTAATACACATGCTTCGCCCGCACCTTGTCCCCCGGCTCCACCAGGTTGGCGATGGCCGCCTCCATGCCCGCGTGCCCCGTGCCTGACACCATGAGCGTGTACTTGCTCTTGGTCTGGAAGGTGTAGCGCAGGCCCTCGCTGATCTCGTCCATGATCTGGGTCAGGCAGTACGGCATGGCAAACAGGGTAAGATCACAAGGCAAGGGCTGGCGTGCAGCTGCGTGGCATAGCACCGGTTAGGTGTACGTGCAGAGGGGTGTATCTCCCCGGCTGCCGTGGTGATAATTTCTGGGTTTGCAGGCAGGGCAGAGACTGCCGGAAGGGTTAGGGCTGAACCTTGGGCGCCTCCGCTGCCAGCAAGCTGGACGGGGTCCAGGCTGTCGAACGCGCTGGGGGGGGGGCTCACCTTGAGGAAGGGCGGGTGCATGTGGCCCAGGAGGGGCAGCGACTGGGCTGCCAGGATGCGCGGGTGCGCGTTGGCGGGGCCGGGGCCCATCAGCAGGCGCGCGGGGACCTGCGGGAAGCCGCGAGGGAGTTCGGGTGTAGCAGGACTCAGCAGGGTGCGCGGCTGCAGTCCGCGGATTCAGGTGTCACGCTGGATTAGAACGCCAATATTGATATGAGAATTTCTGAGCTGATATGCTTTAACTTTCCCAGCTTAGTTGCTCTGTGCTTTTGTATCCAGCGCAGCGTTCGCTTGCTGGCCATGCAGGTCAGGATAGCGAGGAACGCCTTGCTATGATCATCTCGGCAAAGCAACAACATGACATACTGCACTGTTGCATAGTGAGCTTAAAGTTGGTGTTTGTGCTGACTGAAAGAGCCTCCTACAGCATCAACTCCCATGTGCGCCGTCGCTCCTCGCGCAACCTGTATTTCGCCAGCCCATGCGCACCGAGATCACGCCAGCACAGCCGTCGCGAGCCGCGTTGTCCACGCTGGTGACCTCCTCGGCCGCGCGAGCTGCCCAGCGAGCGGGCGCAACATAGTTGCGCACCCCGCCAAGGAACGGCGCGAGCAGCTTCTGAGCGTTCTTGGCAGCCATTTTCGCCAAACAAGGAAAGTAAACTGGTTGGGGGGCACGAAAGGCAGTGTAACCTTGGACTGCATCGGCAAGTCATCCTGGTGTACGACTTCATCCGGGCACGTCAGCAGGCTGCAACACCCTCCTGAGCTATTGCACTGCTGCTTCAGGGCTGCGTGTCACAGCTGCAGTCACATGCCTTATGCAGTATCGTATCTTCGCTTGCCACAAGCACAGCAACACGCCGATGGCGAGCACCAAGCAGTGGTTCTGGACGCCATGCCACAGCCCTGCCAGCCTCGCTAGTCGACGTGCGACGCTGGGTACGCGCGTACGCCATCCTGATACGCTTCCCCGCGGCAGATCCAATGTAAAAGAAGCACTGTATTTGTGATGCTGTTCGGGAGGTGGATCATGCACCAGTGGGGACTTGGAACGCCCGGTACCTGCTTTCTTACCACAAAGGGCTGAGGCTGAAGCAGGTTCCGGAGGTTCCAATTCCCCACACCAGTGTGAGGCCGGAGCCGCCCAGAGTTGCCACGTCAACTCACAACTGGTGTCCTTGCCAAGTGCGTGGTGCTCATCTGCAAGGGGCTCGACAGCATAGGGCCGCTTTCAGCTTGCATGGGCGCGGTACCTCCCCTGCGCCGTGACGATTCCGGGACAACTTGCGTGCTACGGTGGTTGCCGTCGTGCCTTCTGAGCTCTGGTCTGATAAGTGGGATACTGTAAATTGATCAGGACCTAATCATCCTTTTGACTTGCTGCCACAGCGCTCACAACCCCGCTAGACCGCCTTGCGGCAACTGCCCCGCGTCTCCAGCGACATGCCAATGTTTAAGCAACAGATCGTGGTACCAAGCAAATGCAAGTCACTACTTCGGGCGACCCGAGCGGCGTTTGCTGTAGCAGCGGCGGCCTCCCGTTCTTCGCAGCCCAGGCCGCAGGGCCCAGCCCAGCGGCCCTCTCCCAAGGCGGCAAAGGACCACAAACAAGGCCGTGTGGCGGAGGCGGCCCCCTCCTTACCGACCAGCGAGCCTAGCGACTTGGTAAAGGGTATCAACAGAAACATCACACTGGCTAAGAGACTTGACGAGCTGCGTGCCATCTACACCACAAGCGGCGCGGAGTTCAACACGGTGTGCATTGCTACGGTGGGTAGCAGTGCAGTTGGGTGCCGTGCCATAGGATGGACGGGGGCTTACGAGTACCGCTGGTGTGGGCCATCTGTGAGGCTACATACCCTGCACGTGCTGCCGGCCGTGTAGAGCTACACGGTTATCCTGTTCAGCAGCACGCAGATCTTAGCCCTGCTGCAGCTAGCCGCGTGGCCGCTGGCCGGGCGCCTGACGACAACCCCGCATCGTTATCCTGTCACAGCCAGGGCTAAGAAGGCCTAAACTTGTCCTGATGCTTTTGGCACGTGTCCCTTTTCGTTATTAGGCATGGATGAAGCTGGCCAAGCTGCCGGACTCGGAGGCTCCGAAACTCGAGCGCCTGGCATTCGCCCGCAAGGCCCTGTTGGGCAAGACCCTGGACCTGGTGCACCAAATGGAGGTACGGCCCCTGGCCAACGTGCTGTGGGCCGTGGGCAAGCTGCGGCTGGACCTGGCAAGGCAGGTGCCTCTTGGACCCCGCCTGGGGCAGCAGCTGGAGGGGCGGATACGGCAGCTGGTGGCGGGGGGAGCCCTGCAGGACCACCATGCCGTACAGCTGTGGTACGGCATGTACTTCTCGCGCTACCGCTGGTCCTGGGAGCTGCTGCACACCCTGGTCGCTGCCCAGCTTCCCCTCATGGATACGATGAACATCAAGGGACTGTCCACGGTGAGCGGGTCGAGAGGACTGGTGTGCAGGGTAGTCACGATCAAGGTCAGCGGTAGCTCCTATCCACTGGTCGTCCTGCGTCCGTTAACCTCCAGCACTCCTGTTTTATGCTTACATAATTACAAGGAAGGACTTTTTAGCACTGAGAATTGTTCTGCTTAGCGTTCTTGCGAGCGGTGGTGCCAGGCGCACAGCTCATGGCAGGGTCTGCACTACCGCTACTGTGCAAGGGTGGCACACCGCCTGTGCATGGAGCGCCGTTGCTTCCTTTCAAATGACTGTGCAGCAGCTGCGTGACAGGCCCGCCTACTGCTTCCGCACGGCACCATTTATGAACGGGTGTCAGTCCCGACAGCCCAGCTCACTGGTGCAAATGACGACAGTAGCTTCTTAGTACAGTAGCTGTCCAACTGGCACCGCGCACGTACCATGCCGTACCTCCTCAGCTAAACCTTTTCCCTTGCTAACCCACCATGCAAGGTGCTGTTTCACATCAAGGCCTTCAAGCTCAGACTGAGCCAGGAGCAGCTGCAGCAGCTGGCGGAAGTCGTGGAGCGCAGGGTTTCCGCTTTCGACGCAACCGATGAGACCTTCTGCTCCCTCAACGGCATCATAGAGGCGGCGGAGCAGCTCCCCCTGCCCCTCTCTCCCACCTGCGTCGAGGCCCTGCACGACCATGCCATCCGCACGCCTCGGGACCTGGCGCAAGGCACCCTGCGCACACGTGTAATGTCGGGCACGCTGTTCAGCCTCCAGCGGCTGGGACACGTGTGCACGTCACACGACGCGTCGGTATGGTGCGACCTGCTGCTGGGCACGTGGCGTGCCGCTCCGGTGGCCCTAGACGCCTTCGCATTCATGCTTACCACCCTTGTCGAGTTAGTGGGGGACACCCCACCAGAGGAGTTGAGGGAGGAAGTTGTGGAGGTGGCGGCATGGCGTAGCGGTTGGTCGCCCACAGCTGCAAGGCGGGTGCTGACGGCTGCCAGGCGGTGGAGGGTGGAGCTTCCGGAGCGAGACGTCAGGCGGCTGGAAGGGATAGCTGCTGCTGTCCAGCGCGAGGGCCGCACAGGGGCGGGAAAGCAGGCGGGCGCAAGGGGGCGGTAGGCAGCCCAACACGCCGTGTATTAGGGAGCGCGTTTATGCAAAAAGGGATTCTGGGTCGGCATCCGAGGCGACCAGGTCCTGGCCGTGCTGACATGAGCACACGTGGTGTCCGCTGCGGGCGCCGCGCGCGGGTAGCCTGCTGCTGGCCCCAAGCAACCCGACCGTGGCCCACGCTGTGTGCAACACGGGCGCAACGTGCGGCAGCCTCCTGCTGCCGCTGCCGCTGCTGCTGCCGCTGCAGCTCAGCGACCACAAGTGCCACGGGTGGCACGCGCGCCCCCCGGGGTTCTGGGTGCCGCGTGACGCATGCGGGGCGCCTACGGGTGGCGTACTGTCTGCTGGACGGAGCCGGATGCTGCCGGCTCGGGCACCGAGACCCGTATGGCCCCAGAGCTCCTGCATCCTACTTTCTATGTTTGGAGCTTGATGCCCAGGTGCGCCCCCTGCCGGAGGCAGCAGCGTGCCCTTTAGATTCCGCGCATGCCTGCGTTGTTTTGACAGATACATTACCAGACATTGTTACAACGCGTCACTTGTTACATCCAGCCGGCTATGTCAAAGCTTGCGTACCGTGGCACGTACAGGCAGGGGCGCCGCGGCCAGCAGCGACGGCGTGGAGAATCTGCGCCGCCTGGCGGCCCGAGGCGGGGGCCCGGTGCACCGGTTGGAAAAGCGGAGCGGGGACACTTGGAGGCACTGCAGTGCCTGCATGCCGAGATGTGGGAGGGGGGCCTGGAGCTGACGGAGCAGCTGTTTGCCATGGCATAGCGCTCCGGGTGGGCGGAGGTGGCGGCATGGCTCCGGGAGCTGTCCTACGGACGGCGCGGCGTATCGGAGTGGCAGGAGCGTGTCGGGATGGTGCGGTGGCTGGTGTACGAGGCCAGGCGCCCCGGCCTGGATGATGCGAGGCAATGGTTGTAGGGGGGTTTGGAGCATGTGGTATGGGCGGGATGTAGGCGTGCAGCGGTGGGTGCAGGAGGCGGGGCAGCGGCAGGGGTAACAGGCGGTTGGCGATGGCAATGGTGTGGAAGCTCCGCGGATGCTGGAGCCCGCAGGGTACGTTGGCTGCAGCGGCCGTGTCCCGGGACCTGGCCATAACGCAGTAAGTAGTTGCACGAGCAGCGTGGACACGACAACACGCTTGCTGACGCTGCGTCCAGCGGGTGCGTTGCGCTGGTGGAGTGGCTGGTGAGGGACAAGGGCTGTAGGGCAGGACCGGGGGTCAAGGCCGACCCGCATGTGGAGGCAGGGAAGTGGAACGACCTTGCGATGCTGACATGCCTGGAGCAGCTGGGAGTGCCGTGGCACAGGGGCGTGCGCGAGAAGGCTGTTTATGGGGACTGCGAGCTGTCGGTGCTGCAGTGGATGGTGCAGCAAAGGGTGCCGGCAGGGCAGGGGGGGATGCACAGTGCCGTCAAGGAGGCGCGGCGGAGCTTCCGGGGGAAGCAAATTAAAGAATTGCGGGACAGGACGCGCAGGAGGTCGACAAAGAGTTGCAGGCGGGAGGAAGGGAGCGAAGGGGCCGCGGTAGCGGGAGGTAGGGTGCTGTTATGGTGGATAGCAGGGAGGGAAGTGGCACGCGGCTAGGAGGAGTGCGCTTGGACGTGTGGGTTAGCAAGGCCGCGCCCAAACCTTGCAGCAGGGCGCGCGGTCACGTGCAAGGGCGACATGTGTTCCGCAGTACCGTCAGGGAGGGTGCAGCGTGCGGTTTTGGGATACAACGCCCGGGTACAGTCAAGACTGACACAACACAGCGCTCATGGCTCGTGAGCTGGTGCACGTGTACAATGTGAGGTGTGGCAAACCCGTGTCTGTGATGGTTCAGGCTGGCCTTTACCGTACATGGATGACACGTTGAGTTGAGGCTGATGACCTGGTTGGCTACTGTGTTGCGTAATCCAGCTACCGGTCTCGACTGTGGTGTGGCGCTTACGCTATGTCTTAGACATTGTAAAATTCGCTTGACCTGGCCTAAATACGTATCTAAACATGTACGCTGGGCCCGCTTTTGGGGCAATGGAACTTATGGCGGCGAACAGCCGTGGCTCCTGCGGCTCCTGCCCGGGGGGCCCAGCTGGGACCCAGTACTGGGCACCTGTGCTGCGCGTACACACAGGTGACTTGTCTAGGCCTGCTGTAGCCGTGCTTACCCAGCAAAGTTCCGCATAATGCCATCAGCCTTGTCCGAGGCGTGTGACACCTGCCGTACGTACGCATCGAGAGGTCTGGGCCAGGGGAGACCCCTGGTCTGGGCCTCGTGCTGCATCACGCTGCATTCTGCACGTGGGGCATGTAGCTGGCAATCCGTTATGCACTCCAGACTGCTCCAAGCACAGGAGCACGGGTGGGGGAAGCAAAACACCACACTTGGGCACGCATGTGTGCCGTCGTCCAATCCTTCGAGGCACGCCATGGCCAGTGCAGCTGTCTCCAGAGTACATGCCTGTCTGCTTCTGCCGCTATATCACAGAAGCGCGTGTATTTTATTTCAGAAGCCCGGCTTTTGGCGACGTCCTCCGCGCCCAGAGTCCCGTTGCCAACACGACCTTCATAGTACAAAGTAAACAGAAACCCTGAATCCCCGTACAAATTATATGATTTGAAGAGCTTTCCATAACCAAGTCCTAGGTCGCCGGGGGTTCGCGGGCAACCATGCCTACCTCGGCGAGCAAAATTGCCACTGTGGCCGAAACATCGGGGATCTTGAAGCAAGTGGACCAGGCGTTCACCGCATTTCAAGTAGCTAGGAATGCATTCGTCAACACGCTACAGGCAAGAAGGCGGGGCGTGGCTTCACATCCCCCTGGCATGTGGACACTCCATCGCAACGTGCTGTCTGCGATTCCCCGCTCTCCAGGGCTTCCTCGAGCGCCTAGACCCACAAAATGTCATGCTGGAGGCGCTTATGAAGAAGGACGTGATGGCAGTGCTGTGCTGCCCGCTCGCACAAGACTCGGTGCCAGGTGCGCTGCACCCCTCCCCCAGCTGCTGAACCACCCCGCCGGCTGCCACCACACTACAACGCGCACCTACCAATGCAAGCTGCGCGCAAAGCACTTTTCCGTCTACCGCTGAGACACCCATGCCAGCGCTCACTGACATGTTCCCTGTTGTTGTTTCCCTTCCAGGTGTTCAGGCCTCAGCCCTGCAGAGCCTCTCCAAGCTGGCCGCATGCGATCCGCTATTGTCCCAGGCCGTGGTGTCCTGCGGGGTGCTCGACAGCGTGGTGCTGTCCATGACGCACGAGAGTGCACCTGTGCAGGTGGGTGCAGCACAGGGCACATAGTGCAACACTGGATCACACAGCTGCTCTATATGTCGGCTGTGCAGCGGGCGCTTAAGGTTGCTTGCCAGTGTGGCAGGACCACGCAGGACTGTGGTAGGATGTCTCACTGGTCGGAAGCCGCAAAAATGGAAGTCCCTGACTGCTAAGCTCTCTTGTGGTGCCGGGCTGCTTGTCATGCAGGCGGGGGCGAACATGGTGCTGGCGTCCGTGGCGGGCAGCTCAGTGGACTTCGCACGACGGGTGCTTGAAGCGGGTGGGTCACACAGCTCCCTAAACCTGGGTAGTTCCATGCGTACGCGGCTTTTCATGGACTTTACAGTTACTTGAGGGAAAATCGGGAGAAAGGAAGCGCCGCCGTGCGTCCTTGCCATCGCTGAATACACGTCCTGCACGTCGCTCCCAGGGGAGGCCTCTCCTGGTGGCTACGCAGGGCGGTGCTGCTGCACCCAGTCCTGGTCCCATCTCGCCCCATGCTGACAACTGCCAGGGAGGACCTTTCCTGGCAGCTACCAGGAGATGCATGTTTCACAGCTCCTGGTCCCAGTGCTGATAACTGCCTGCACCCCACTCGCCGCTGCACACGCAGGCGCCATGCCCGGCATCCTTACGCAGCTCAAGAAGGGCACCCCCGCCGTCAAGGAGGCGGCGGTGCGCAACCTGTGCTCCCTCATCGGTTCCCACGCCGACCACGCAAACCTCATAGCAGGTGTGCACTTGTTTCCGTGCATCACATTAAGGTTTCATGCATCATTGTGAGCGACCGGGGACGGACCGTTGCCCGGCTCGTTGTCCTGTATGCCTCTTATACACTGTCGCTTTGTACATCCCTGCACCACAGCCTGCTACCCACCTACTACACCTCCTAGGCATTGTCTTTTCAGCACTGCTGCTTGCAATACTAGTGCAGCGTTCCCACTAAGGAACCGAAGTGCCCACTGCCCCATCGCGCAGACGACTCGCTGCTGTCGCTGCTGGTGGCGCTGCTGTCCGCGGCCGACTCTCCGCCCAGCCTATGCCGCGCCGTGGTTAACACGCTGGCCACCACAGCACGCTACGGCCCAGAAATGGCCGGCGCGGTCATTAGGTGCGTACGGCAGCGGGTGATACCGTCCACTTCAAACAGCGCCTCTGCAAACACACGCTGTTCTCGCAATCCCCACCGGCGCCAAACATCCCGGGCCCCAGTGTCACGCCAAGCCCACAACGCACACAGGAGCGAAGCCGTGGTATCCTCTTTCAGCTACAGCATCATAGAGGCCCACCTCCTGCCCCAATTATCCACTTGCACAGGGCCCAGGCGCTGCCGCCGCTGTCGCAGCTGGTCCGCGGCCCCTCCACGCCGCCCGACCTGCGCGCCGCCGCGCTCAACTGCCTGGCGCACATGGCCAGCCACACGGAGGAGCTGGCGGGCAAGGTGGCGGGCGAGGGGCTGGTGGGGCCCGCAGTGGGGCACCTGGCCGACCGCATGGTCCCGCAGGTAGGCCCGCATGGATACGATTGAATGTGAAGTCAGTGCTAGGGGGTATAGCGGCAGGGGGCGTAGCGGCATACGGCCGGGCATGTGCCAAATCCCGGCACGGCTGGCTACGTCTCATGCGTGTGCCATGACGTATTCCATGCTCACTGTTATAGTGCAAGCGTTTGATACAGGCCTAGGGTTGGGTCGGGCGGCAAGCAGGGTGTCGGGTGTGCGGCAACCTGTGTCAAGCTGGTGTCGCCCGTTGCCTTGCCACGCTACGTATGGTTATCAAGATATTAGCCCTCTTACACCTTGTTTATCTGGTGCGCAGGTGCGCCGGGCCGCCGCCGCGCTGCTGCTGCAGCTGGCGCGCAAGACGCAGCCCCTGGCCGCCGAGGTGTGCGCCGGGGGCTGCCCCGCCGCCCTGGCCAAGTACCTGCAGCTGGAGAAGGAGGGCGAGGGATGCAGCACGGGGGTCACGCTGGCGGGCACGCTGGCCAGCTACAGCCCCACCACCGCCAAGGCTGTGGTGGACGCGACCGTGGGGTCGGAGGTGGTGCAGGCGCTGCGGAGCGGCGGGGGCGCAGCTGGCGTTGGGAGTGTGTTAAAGGAGACGGGCGGGAGCACTTTGAAGGGGCTGTCGCGGTCGACAACGGGGATGGGGAGGAAGGTGGCGGCGGGGGCGGGAGGGCCGGGGGTGAGCGTGCCGGCGGCGGCGGCGTGGGCCCTGGAGCAGATGTCACAGCATGGGGACGAGACCACGATGCCGCTGATAGCACAGGGGGCGCTGACGGCGGCGGTGGATGGGTACGTGGCCTCGGCGGATGCGGCGGCGGTGGCGCCGGAGGGGCCGGAGGCGGCGGTCTTCGTGCGGTGCAAGGCGGCGGTCAAGACGCTGATCCGCAACTGCAGCAGCACGGCACCGTTGGAGCCGTTGGTGGTTGACGCCACGCCGGCGCCGGTGCTGAAGCACGTGCTGCGGAAGGCGGTGCCGCTGCTGAGCCGGGACGCCAAGGCGAGGCAGCAGTTTGTGACGAGCGGGGGGCTGATGCGGCTGCAGGAGCTGGAGCACGGGCTGTGCCCCAAAGGCCGGGCGTACCTGGAGGAGATCAACCAGCTGTTCCCTGCGGATGTTGTGGCGTACTACCGACAGGGAGGGGGCAAGTAGGCGAGGCTGCGGAGGCCGCATGGCGAGGCGGGGTTCAGGGAGGGCCGGCTGTGTGGGCGGTGAAGCCCTTGACTTTGGGCGGGGTGCGAGAAGCGTGGGGAAAGTGTTCGGCTCCTTTGCCGGGTGCCCTGATGTGCAGCTTTGCGCAAGGGGGGCGGGGGCGAGCGGGGGGTGGGGTCCTGTGGCGGTGGCGTGCGTGCCGTATGGTACCGGTGTATTTCTAGACCCCAATGCAACGTTGGCGCTGGACAGCAAATGCACAAGCCCCCAGGTGAATGCTGCTGTGACCGAGCAACTGGGAGCTGCTATGACCGAACAGCTGGAGAAGCGCTCAGTGTCCACGGCCATTGTAATCGGGTTCGTGTGCGTCGGGGCAGCTGGCACCGGGTAGATCGGGGCGGCGTGGAGCAAGCTCATGAGTGATGGGACTACGGGCTCATGGACACAGCGCACGGGGTACGGTACCGTAGCAGGGGGAGCCCCGTTCAGGGGAGTCCTCATTGTCTCCTGCCTTTACAACAGGATTGGTTGCACCTGCCTGTGTTCGCGATGCAGCACGTGCGAGCTCGTAAACCCCCTACTCCTCGGCAGCCAAGGCCCTGGCTCTTCGTTCCTACAGCCAAAAGCCTGGAGCCGGTCACGGCCACGGTCACGGCACCGAGACCAAGGATTCGTCGACCGGGTCTGCGAAAGAGTAACATGATACCACCTTCGTAAATAATTACATCAATTTGTGCAGCGTGCAGCGTTAACATTTACTCGGTCAACGCTGTGCCCGCGGCCTTGTACATACCTGCCTACCTTGGAGGAATTGACACTATGAGTAGAGTGCACAGGTGCTAGCTGTGACTATATTTGCTGAGCAGGAGGCCGGAGAAAGCGTCAGCTCAGGCGACCCAGCATGGCTGAACAACTTGGGGGCAGTCGCGGGAGAAATGATGGCTTGGCTGGCACAGTCAGGGGGGCCACAATGGGCCGAACACAAGGTATGCGAAGTAGCTCTGCCATGGTTGGACAGCGTTGTGGGTTCTTAGGTCTCCCGCGACAAGTGCATGTTGCATGCCCTTCCAAGCCCAGCGTCTGCGCTCTGGCAAGTCATACACTCGGAGTATACAATCGGACAAGTTTGTGTTGATATCACCACCCAAAAAGGCTGCGCCAGCTGCTGCTGCAGCGAACCCCTCAAAAGTGCTCCTTCACCCCACCACCACCGCATCCCCCGAATTCAGGACAGATGCTAGGTCCCAGGACAATCAGACAGCCGCATTTTGGACCGTTCTCCTGCCTCCTTGCTGGCCCAACCCCCTCCTTTCGTCACCATGTACCCCTGCCATTTATCCCTGACCCTCAGGCGCCCGGGGCGGAGGTGCTGGTATCCTGGACCGCGGTGGCGGGGGCGCCCGCACAGGCGGCATGGCTGCGGTGTTGGGCGGCGGGGGCTATGGCACGAACAGGGCCCGCCCCTCCAGCGCACCACGGGAGCGCCCCAACGGCATGGCCACTGCCGGGGTGCGGACAGCGGCTGGAGGCGGAGGCGGTGGAGGGGGCGACAGGGCCCTCTCGGCCAGGGTGAGCAGCTGTGCAGCCGAAGAAAACAGCTGGGGGATAGTAACCCTATGGTTGTGAGGGGCGAATAGGGTGACGCCTCCTCACGTCCACCCTAGCGGGCGTGAGGGCACAGCATACGGGTGGGCTATCACGAAACGGCTTGCACAGTGGCACGGTAAACACTTGCGTATGGACAGCAGCCTAGATAGCAGCACACCTAGCAGCACCCAGCAGCACCTAGCAGCACCACCGTGGCTTCAACTTTGCGGAACTGCGGGCCTGGGGCAGTGCCAATCTTTGACACAAGCGCTGTGCTTCGGCCCTGGTCCCACAGCACACCAGGGCTGCCTAGGACACACCCAGGGCTGCAGGGTGCCGATCCCACGAACGCTCGTAGGTCGGAACACCGAAACCAACAAAGTCAAGCTACCTGAACGTCATATTTGACGCAATTTATATGTGTGGGGCACATCCGCACCTGCACAATCCCACAGGCTCGCGTGGAGGAGCTCCGACAGGCTAAGGAGGCGCAGTACTGGGGCAGGGAGGACCAGGTGAGCACGGCATCGCAGCAAGCGGGAGGGAGGGAGGGAGAGGGAGGACCAGGTGAGCACGGCATCGCAGCAAGCGGGAGGGAGGGAGGGAGATGGAGGACCAGAGCCCACCCCTGGGCGTGCGCGCATGCCGTGGGCGCACACAAGCCGGCGTCGCAGCCGTGGCAACGAGCACCCGCCGGCAACCGGGCCTTCGCTCAGGCAGGCCCCAAACGCAGATAGGAAATACCACCGCTTGCAGCCAGGCCATTGATGTGGGGTTGCACCGTTGCAGCGCGTGTGCCACGTGGACCACCCCATTCTGTACCCCTATTCACGTTCCCCACGCTCCCCAGGCCATGATCAAGCCCCCCAAGCGGGACCTGCCCGCCTTCTGGTCGGTCCGCACGCACGGCCAGCCCTTCAACGACGAGCGGCTGGCGGGCGGCGCGTCCAACTTCTACCGCCTGGCGCAGCCGGCGGGGCTCAACGGCTCGTCGCCGGACGCCGTGGGGCCGGCCACCATGCAGCAGGCAGCGCTGAGGAAGTGGGTGGGGGCGTCCCTGGGGCTGCTGCACGGGGCTGCCGCACGGGGCTGGCATATGGAGCTGTCAGGAAGGGCAGGGACCGGATGGGCAAGAGCGGCAGTAACAGGTTCTAGTGCAGGGGGGGGGGGGGGTAAATGGAACAAACGCGGAATGCCGCTGGGAGCGCGGATGAGGTTGGCGTGTAGATTAGGGTTGTGCACATCTTGCCCTGGCGGCCTGCCGCAGCTGACAATGTATGCCAATGTGCTCTTCCCCAAGCCGCTCACAGTACGGTACCAACTGCTGTATCTCATTAATCCGGCGATTTGGTGCTGTCACAGGAGCCTGGAGACCGGCCGGCGAATGTTCACCAGCATGGCCGACCTGTCGCCGCTGCCGCCCGGCACCTTCCGCTCCGTCAAGGAGCTGCCCGCGCTGTCGGATGCCGAGCGCGAGTTCCTGCTCAACAAGCTGACGCCCTACCAGCGCATCCACGCGCTGTACCACTGCCTGGACCGCGACAGCACGGACAAGACCTGCCCGCCCTGGCCGCTGGTGGGGGCAACAGCACCGGGCGGGATTGCTGCATTTGGCATCTGGCATCTGTCGTCCGCACGTGCGCATGTGCTGTGTTGGAAGACACCACGGACACGAGCTGTATACCCTGGCCGCTGGTGGGGGCAACAGCATCCAGCATCGAGCCGTTGCGTTCGGCACGTGTCTGCTACACCTGTGTGCGTGCGCTGGAGGTAACAAGGCAGGGCAAAGCTGGCCTTAAATGCCGGACGCTGGCGTATGCACAACGCTGTTTGGGACCCTGTGCGGAAGCATACTATTGCCAAGACAGCACAAGTGTATAACTTGCAGCTTCTCCTCCTCCCCCACTCCAGCTGGTCCTCAACCGTGACCACCTGCACGACGTGCACGTGGGCCACCCGCGGCCGCGGCCCGCCAAGTACGACGCTGGGGACTGGCACGGTGGCGCGGCGCAGCGGGACATGCTCATGCGGCTGGCTACTACGGAGGTACGCCTGGCCAAGGGACAACCACCGGTAGTAGGGTGCGTTACCATGGCGCTGGACCGTCCGTGCTCCGGTAACCCCGAGGTTGGGACGGGGCCCGAGCCGCTCCCGCGTGCCCCTTGCAGTCGTTCCGCGTAGGGTTGTGAGCAGCCCAGCTGCCGTTCTGTTAGCTGACATGTGCCGCTGCTGCCGCCCGCCCGCAGCTCGAGTACATGATGCGGCGGCACCTCAAGTACCTGTCGGAGCGCGCCTGCAGCGCCGCGCGTGCGCCCGCAGCGCTGGAGAAGGACATCCTGCGGCAGGCCTTCTGGAAGGTGGACCCGCAGCGCACAGGCAGCGTGTCGCTGCAGCAGTTCCTGCAGGTGCGTGTCGTGGTTACGGATTAAAGATCAAGGCATTCCAGGTGTCCACCAACTCCGTGTCTAACACTGGGGCCTACCTTGTCAGTCTGTGGCTATGGTCCGCATGGCGGCGACTGTTGTTGCTGCGGTGTGCAGGTATCGCAGAACGCTATCCTTCTAAGCCTTTGGCCGCGCTAAATAGTATTCATGGCCTCTGCTGCTGATGCTGTGTTGTGCAGGTGTGGCAGAATGTGCTGCGGCTGATGGAGTACGAGGACGAGTGGGTCAAGGCCAAGGACGTCAAGGGCAAGTCGCGACCGCAGCAGGTGGGCAGCGGGGCACGTTGCCCCTCAGGGCGTGCTTGGGTTGGTTCCCTACCTGTTGGGACGCCTCGGCTTGAGTGCAAGCGCACAGGCATACCTTGGTTCGGATTGCAGGATACACGCTGCCAGTCTCATGCCCCTCGACATCGACTACCGGCATACGCTGACCTCGGCTCCCAAAGCCAATGCGCACTGTACACACCGTAGCATGAAGCACGCGCTCCTCTCGCCGTGTCACCATGTACCGCTGCCTCCAGTGTACAGGATCGCTTTCCGCCCCTCGCCCCCTGTGCGACCCCCAGGTGCTCAAGCCGCTGCGCACCGTGCTGCTGGACCGCAACATGGCCGCCGCGCTGTTCGTAAAGTACGGCTTCGACAAGGACGGCCTGCTGCCGTACGTCGTGTTCATCAACGCGCTGTGCGAGACGCCGGCAAGGTGGGCGCAGAGCGTGTGGGGTAGGACACGTGGGTTTCTCAAGGGCCAGGGTCTTGACAACAGGTGCATCTTTTTAAGTGCCGTTCCAAGCAATAGTGAATGCGCGGACGGGTGATGTGCATTTAGCATCTGGGTGTTAGGCCATGGTGGTACCGGTACCCCTCCGCTGCTGCCTGCTGTGGGGTACGGTCTGCGATGGACAGCGACGTAGTTGGTCGCCCTGTATGCGCCGTTTACTGCAGGCTGCTGGGCTTCGCGGTGGTGCTGAACAAGAGCCTCAACGGCAAGAACGGTCTGGAGGACGACCTGGACATCAGCCTGTGCCTGGGGAACGCCAAGATTGACTACCGCTTCGTAAGTACGGCCCGTGGCCGTGGCTGTGGGTGGGCTGACCCTATCGCATAGTTATGCTCTTTGCTCTCCAGTAGGAGGAGTTCAGCCTGAGAAAGGTGCTTGTGTGCGACAGACTTCAACGCAGCGGAATAGCATGTGTAGCACTGACGTGCTACTTGTCCTGCCGCTAAGCCCCGACCGCTGTCCTTTCTCCTGTTCCCAACTTGCCTTGCAGTGCAAGAGCGGCGTCTTCCCGCCGGGCGAGTTCACCGCGCAGATGGGCAAGCGCTCCTTCAAGCCGCCAAAGGTGTGTCGCCCTTGCTTGCCACGTGGGGTGGCACTGGGTGGGCATTGTACTGCCCCGGTGCGTTGGGAATTAAGAGAGATGCCTGGGGAAGCTGCAAGGTGATCTACCCTGGAGCGCGGGGGACACTTGCGGGGCAGTTGTCCGACTACCGTAGGCAGTGGCTCGAACTGTCATTGTTCCTTTACTTATTCCGGTTATTCCTCCGCAGGCTCACATGTGGCTGGAGCACGTGTACGGCTACGCCGGCATGCTGGACTACACGCTGCAGAGCAACATCTACTACACGCACAACACGGGTAGGACTTGGCCTGCACATTGGCAGCTTCGTAACTACGGGATCCGCGGCCTACTGTGAGGTTGAGGTGGTACTGCTCCTCACGCATTTGCTGCTATGCTTCTGTAACAGGCAAGGAGCTCAACCCTGACACCGCGAAGGCGGCGCAGCAGATAGTTTGCACACATACCCTGCTATGCACATCCTCATTGCCCCTTGTATGCCGTCTCCGCCGCTCAATACTAACCCTGAACTGTGTCGTGTTGGCCTTGAAGGCAAGGAGCTCAACCCCGACACGGCCAAGGCGGTGCAGCAGCGCGTGCTGGCGGGGTCCAAGGGCGCGGACGGCAGGGCAGCCACGCAGCTGCGGCCCGAGCAAATGAAGGTAAGGGACTGCATTCTTGCGAAGAGGGACACCGGAGACAGGGTGCTGGTGTAACAGTGGAAGTGCAGGTGCGCAGACAGTATGTCACCTCGACATGTGTGCAGCAGGGCTGAGCTTGCGTTGCTGTGTACTTTCCAACGTCTCTTGACTCAATACTCGTCCCCTCCTCCCCCCGCTCCTTCCCCAACGGCGCTCCCCCAGCGCACCGAGTTCGTGTACTACACCGGCGCCGTGGGTGTGGTGTTCGACAAGGAGAAGTTCGACGCGGGGCTGCCCTGCCAGCGCTTCTTCTTTGGCCACAACAACGACATCCAGTGCCTGGCCATGCACCCCAACCGCAAGTGAGGAGCACACGCGACCGTGCGTTGTCCCGCAGGCGCAACCCACTTTCTCATGTGTCGTCGACCAGTCCCGGACGCACGGTGTTGCTCTTGCCTTTGCCATGCCCCGAGGAGCATGCGCGACCACACCTTACCCCGGGTCCGCAACCTACACACCCACGTGTCTTTGGCTACGCCTGGCCACACTGCCTTACGGCACAGACGCCTCGCACCGGTGAAATGGCTGCTGCAGGCACCGCACACAACTTACCTGTGGCTGTGCACCAGCACCGGCACCCGCCTCATGCCTCCGCATGCCCTTGGCCGTGACCCGTTGCTGCCCCCCGCGCGCACGCCGCAGGTGGGTGGCCACGGGCCAGCAGAAGAACACTGGCGACCGGGAGGTGCCGTACGTGTGCGTGTGGGACGTGGACCACTGCATGCAGCTGCAGCGCCTGGACCACGACCGCAACGAGCGGGGCGTCATCGCGCTGTGCTTCAGCGGGGACATCGTGGACGGCAGGGGCGGGGAGCTGCTGCTCACGGTGGGTGCGGGAGGGGTGGGTGCGGGAGGGGATAGGTGGGAGGGCTGCTGGGTCGGTGCTGCGAGCGGCGGGAGGGCTTTACGTGATGGAGTCACACGCGCGCTTGTACATGGTGTCTTGTGGGACGACGACTGATTATAGCGCGCCAGCTCCGCGCAGTGTTGCGTGGACGAGGGCAAGGGGTGGTAGTGTGCTTTGGCTCGCGACGAGCGTGGTGTGGGTCACCTCCTTGTGCAGGTGACCGCGGACGACAAGCACACCATCCACGTGTGGCGCTGGATGCCGCATAGCAACAAGTACATCAACGCGCACTACATCCCCGGCTGGTACCTGGGCCCGGACAAGAAGCTGCAGGGCCTGCGCAGTAACGGTGGGTGCGGCACGTGTATTACGCCACACGTGTATAACGTGCATTACGCTGGTAGTGGTTGCCGTGCAACGGTACTGCAGGCGTGTTGCCCCACGGTCGCTGGCCCACTGCACGCTTGTGGTCCATGCACAGCGCCTCTTGCGGCTACACCATGCCCTGTGAGGGGCACGGTGGAGCATCAGGCGGGGTAGCGCAGCGTGCAACAAGCTATGGCCAGGGAAAGGCGCACGCTGTGCAATCCACGCTACGTTTTGCTGGTATGAGTAGGCTTGGAATTGCGGCACCCAACACAGAAAACGTTAACAACCCTATCATTGTTTGTGCAGGCATGTACTACCACAACCCCGACCCCGCCATCCCTGACGACTCGTGGCTCAGCACCTTCCCCTTCGACGTGGACAACTGGCAGGCGGCGGCCAACCGGGAGGCGCTGGAGGTCAAGGTAGGCATGGGCGGAGCACCAATCAGTAACCAGCCACACGCTGTACCAGTAAGGTGCCGTCCTCTCCGAGACATTGGGCCTGCTTAGGCAGTATCAGTCGGAACTTGTTAAGTAATCCACGTCACTCTATCCACGCTATTCCCTGCTTGTCGCGCTCTGTTGCAGGCTGGGAACAAGCCGCAGCGTACGGGCGTGCCCAACGAGTACACTGCCGTACAGGTATGCGCCTCTGCATACACCTATGGGTGAACAGCTTTCATCACTACAGGGCGTCTCTTGAATGCCCTTTACTGCTGCCCAAGCAAGCGCCTAGCTCCTTGTCAGTATCACACCAATGTCGCACCTGTTACACCTGGTGTCACTTTGCTGATCTGCGCTACCTAATCCATGCATGCACCGAGTCAGAACCCCACCGCCCGGTCCTACCGCGACCCAACGCCCAGCCATTCCTCCTCTTCTTGTGCCCCACAGGAGATCCTGGCCGCCAGCCGCCAGCCCTTGCGCCTGGACCGCCCCGCCTTCGAGCAGGGCAACTGGTGGGAGGGCGCGCTGCCGACCCCCGGGTCGGAGGCGGGGCCCTGCGGCCTGTGGAGCCACCTTGAGCACCCGGACGTGCGGGTGGGTGGTGGGAGTAGGCGGTTGGGCTGGTGGCCGGGCACGTTGGCAGGCCGTTGAGGGGCGATGTGCAGACATCACATAGCAAGGATGTGCAACGTTATGAACTCGGTAGGGAAGTGAACATGCAGTCATAGGCCAGCGTGAGCTGCTGTTCAGGAGCTTGGGCAGCGCACTGGCACGACGCCCGCAACTCCCCGTCGCGCCATCGGCTGCGCTTCGCGTGCGTGCCTTCCGCCCTGCCTGAGCCGCCCAGCCCGCCACACGTCCTCCTCCCCAGGTCCGTGCAGAGGACGCCGACGGCTTCTACACCTCCATGCGCAACGTGCCACGCCAGGAGGGGCCGCTGCAGCAAGGGGTGGGTGGGGTCCGTGCTTGTGAGGCGCTACAGCGCCTTGTGTTGCAGTTCATTTTGGCATTTGGTGTTGCAGTCCAGGTAGCGTGACCACACGGCGCAACAGATTTCCTTGTTTGCAACAGATTTCCTTGTTCGCAACAGATTTCCTTGTTTGCACTGCATGCTCGCCATACACTCACTAGCTGCTATGGTGGACCAAGAAGGGTGGAACTGACAGCTTGCTGCTGATACTGATATCGCACGCTCAATGCGCTCCTCTCCCGCAGTCCGACGAGGAGAAGCTGCGGTTGCCGCACCGGGAGCAGAGCATGAACGGGTGCAACGGTAGGCGAGCAGGAGGCAGGGGTTCAGGGTTGTAGGGTTGTAGCTAAAACAAAAAATGGTGCAGCGGCGCGCCAGGTTTGCCACGGGATTAGGCAGATGGCTGAGGACGGCTTTGCCTCCAGGGCGACAGCCGATACCGCTGTGCACTAGCTACCAGCTAAACTCGTCAACATGGTGGCTCCTTTGGGGCTGGAGGCACAGTGTCTAGGGTGAATGGGGTGATGTGGGTTAAGACCTTGTCTGCCTCTACACGCCTTTCCATCCGGCTGAGCTGCTAACCGACAATCTCGGCCTGCAGGCACGCCCCCCATGGTGTACGGGGTGGTGTGGAACCCCCTCAAGCCGCACGACGGGAGGAGGGGCAGCGAGTTCGCCAGCTACGGGGTCAAGCACCTCAAGGTGGGTGGGCCTGGGTGCCGGCTGTGCTGCCCTGCAGGCCTTCTGCCTCCCAGGGACCAACTAGGCAGCTGAGGTGGTCGAACTGAGGCGGATCGTGCCGGACCGGCGGCACCCCGCTGTGGTCCGATGCATGGTCGTCCTGGCTTGCACCGGGGCGACCCATACACGCGCTGTGTGTAGCCCGAACGACGAGTCAGTAACAGCGGTCCCTCTTCTCTGTCGCACAGGTGTGGATTGCGGACGACTCGGGGCGCTACATCGGCACGCAGGGCAGCTTCGGGACCGCGCACATCGAGAACGTGCTCAGCGCACGTGAGTGGGGTTGGTCTGGTCCACGTGCAGTGGGGCGGGAAGGGCGGTTAGTGCGCATGCGCCGTGCAACCGTGGGTTGCTAGAGCGCCCCATCGGCCTTGGAGTAGCTGGCTGCCGCAACCCCTGCCATGTTCGTTACCCCCTCCCCCTGCCTCGTTCTTCTACCTTCCCTTGACCCCTTCTCCTGCCGTTTTACGTTCCTGCCATGCACGCCGTGCGCTCCCTTCCAGCTATGAATTTGCACAACACGCCATTGACTCTTCCCCCCTTCCCCCTGCGTTTCACGCGCATCCCTCCCCCGTGCAGTCTACGTTCCCGCCATGCACGCCATGCGCTCCCCCGGCGACTCGTGCATCCTCACGGGCTTCGCGTCCGGCAAGATCGGGCTGTGGGTGCCGCCCTACCCCACGCGCCCCGGAGCCACCTACACCCTCACGCGACACATCGACGCGCACGGGCCGGGGCCCACCCTGGTGCTCAACGACGGCACGCAGGTGGGGGCGGCGTAAATAGAATGTCCGGGCGTTGCGTACCTGGCATGTGGGATGGAGGACTCTTTTAACGAATGGCGCCCTGCACGGTTGTTTTTGACACTCTTGCGTCCGCGGTCCACGCCCTGCAGCACTTCCCTTGCCTTCTGATCCAGACCACAGTCCTGCTTTGCCTTCACAGCAACTGATATACGCCCAACCGCCCGTACCTTTTACCGCCTCAGATCACAGGCGGCATTCGCGCGCTCAAGCTGCGGCACGACCCGGAGCGGCAGGGGGCTTACGAGGTGCTGTCCGGGGGCGCGGACGGCTACGTGCGCTGCTGGCGACTGGAGGAGGTGGCGGGCGCGCGACAGGACGGCACGCCTCTAAAGGGCGTCAAGCTGGGCCGCACGGACAAGGAGTGAGGCGGGGGCAGGGGCAGTGGGGCGTGGAGGCAAGGGGTGAGGGGATGGGCTGGTACGTACCGGGAGGTGGGGGAGAGGGCAAAACAGCTGTTGCTGGCCGTGCCTTGGCGCCGGCATGCAACAGTGATGCGCTGCTGGTGTATGCCGCTCGGGGTAGCCGCATTCGGACAGCCTGCTGCTTTGGCACGTGCGTATCATAAAGCAGTGTGCATGGCCCGTGTCCGTGTTGCCAGGTTCCTGCTGATGGGCCCCACGGCGCCCTTCAAGAAGGAGGACCCTCCCCTGGTGGTGGCGCTGGACTGCCACGCCTCGCTGACCCGGGAGTTCCTGGCGGGGACCACGGGGTGCGACATCTGGGAGGTGAGCTGCGGGCGCATGTCGCTTCCAACGCCGAGGCCATTGACGGGTGCACGTGATTTGCCTTGTACGCGTTTGCTGCATGGCTGAATAACACTGCTGCATGACTGGAGAATCCCGCTGCCCTTCTCGTCAGGTTGACGCCGACCCCCGCATTGTGGTGGAGGGGCACGAGGCGGAGCTTGACGAGGTGGCCGCACACGCGGAGCTGCCCTACCAGTTCGCCACCGCCTGCAAGAGCGGAAAGGTGGTGTGCAGGCCACTGCAAGGGGCAGTTGCAAATCCTGTGGGACGGATTCCTATTCGTTCCTACTTCGAAACCCAGAGTCATTTCACCTGTAAGCCTGTATCTCTGAACATGTTTCCCGCCTCCGCCTGTGTGGGACCCCCATTCCATGCCCCCCTCAGTGCCGCGTGTGGGACGCCCGGCTGCGTGATGTGGTCATGAGTGCGGACCTGGCGTACGAGCTCAAGGGCATCGCGTACAGCCAGGAGGAGCTGCCAGTAAAGGTGGGGAGGTGCCAACTTTGTCCAATGGCCTGTACACACACTTTGCCTACGTGCCGGTACTCCTTGTAAACCACCAGCCTTTGCAGCATTAGATGGACCAGTACCGGTGCCCATTCCCTGCTGCCATTCCCTCCCCCCGCAGGACGAGTCCGGGCGTGAGGTGTACCGCGGCTACCACCTTGCCGTGAGCGGCGCCGCGGGGCAGCTGACGGTCATGGCCGCCACCAACCTGCAGCCGCTGGTGCACCACCAGGTGGTGCCCAGCAAGCAGGTGGGGGAGTCGGGGGAGTGAATGTGTGTTAGCGCGGTGTTGGGCACGGGCATGCCTGGGTGTAGCGGCGCGGAGCTGGTGGTGCACCGCCAGGTGGTGCCCAGCAAGCAGGTGGGGAAACCGAGAGGAGTATGTGTATTAGCGCGGTGTTGGGCACGGGTGTGCCTGGTTGTAGCGGTGCGGAGTTGGTGGTGCACCGCCAGCTGGTGCCCAGCAAGCAGGTGAAAATGCTTGGACTCCATTACGGCGAAGATATGTCTGTGCGTGTGTGCGTCTGAACATGGTGGTATAGGCTGTGCACCACCAGGTGGTGCCCAGCAAGCAGGTGGGGAAGCCGGGGGTGGGGCCTGTTGTCGGGCACAGGTTTTCCGCACCTTGTCCTCCGCCCCCACACTGTGTATTCAAGCAACCTTACCAGCAAGGAGGGAATCATAGTGAGCTGGGAGGCGCACCAAGAGCCTTTGGACTTCGCAACCCTTTGGTGCGCTATATAAATGTCTAGGGTCAAGACCTATGCCGTTGGTTCGCTACACCGCACCCAGCCCTTGTCCGTGCCCCTCCCCCATTATTCCCTCCCCCTCGCAGGCCATCCACGAGCTCAAGTACTCCCCCCGCGGCGGCCCCCGCATGCTGGCCTGCGGGGCGGCGGACCTCACCATCTACCTCTACCGCGCGGACAAGAACTACCAGCTGGCGGCAAAGTAAGGGCCTGCAAAGCGCCTTGCAGCTTCCCACCACACCTGCAGGGTCGAACTGGTAGATTTGGCTGGCCTCCCGTACCAGAGCACCAGAGTCCGCCCTCGGATTCGTAAGACGTAGCCCACGTCGGACCTCGCCCTACCAAGCGCACACGACACTTAGGGATCGTGCTGTGCTTGAACAGTGCAAGGTTGCGACACAACGCCCCCTTGTTGATCCGTGTCCCGCCCGCCCGCGCTCCTGTCCGCCCGCCCGCCCAGGCGCATGGGCCACAGCGGCACGTTGACTGCACTAGCACTTACTATGCCAAGACCGGCACCGTCATAACGGTCTTGCTAACATACAATAATCCACAACCACTTGACCCTCGCCCAGGTGCACGGGCCACAGCGGCACGGTGACGCACGTGGACTGGTCGCTGCCCATCGTGCTGCCCGGCACGCCGCACGACGGCAAGTTCGTGCTGCAGAGCTGCGACACCGCGCTGGACCTGCTGTACTGGGACCCCACCACGGGTGAGGCTGGGCCCGACACGGGGAACGCTGTGCACCTTTGCACAGGACTGGGGGCCAAGATGGCAGGGCGTGGCAGTGCACTGGACTAGCACCCCGCCGCAGGTGGGACAAGGTGAGTACCGTAATAGGGCGTCGTGCAGGGGTAGGCCTGCTCTGGGAGTGGGACTTGCGGGCTAGGCGCAACGCTGGCACAGGACTGGGGCCTCAAATAGTCTTGTTACTTGCGTGGTAGTGCGCTGGACCTGCTGCACTGGGACATACAGATGAGGACAGGAGGAAGATTGTTGTGGACTTGGGAGGCCGGGGATAGGGGCTTGGCCTGCGGTGGGGTGAGAGTCGTACGCGTCTAATTGCACCGAGTCCAGACATGCCAAGGCACAGCCCCATGGCATCAGGGGCACCGGATCAGAGCGCCGCCCGCCTCCTTGCTGTAAGCACGCACGGGTATCTCACTGCCGTTGCTGCTGCGCCCCCTCGGCAGGCAAGAAGCTGGCGTACAACATGCGCGACACGGAGTGGCACACGTGGACCATGACGGTGGGCTTCGACGTCATGGGCATATGGCCCGACTGGTCGGACGGCACCGACATCAACGCGGTGGACAGGTGCCGCCTGGGGGCGCCAGTGTACGACCCGTACGGTGGGTGCATGCAGCATGCTAGGTGACAGGCAAGCACTTCTACCTTGTCGACAGCTGCTTGTGAGTCGTGTGCGGTGCCTCGGTATGCCAGCTGCGACTAACTGAGGCTTGGAGGAGCACACTGACTACAGCGCGGGAACCATCAATTCCCAAGCGAAAGCACACTAAGATGTCGCGCGCCCGCAACCCTTATGCTTTCTACCACACAGAGGCGGAGTACGAGCGCAGCACGGAGGCGGCCTTCCACCTGCCGCCGCCCGAGGACACGGCGGACGGCGTGTCCGGCGCCGGCTTCCTGGTCACCGCCGACGACTTTTCCACCATCAAGCTGTTCAACTACCCGGTGGTGGCGGACGACGCGCCGTACAAGGCGTTCCGGGGGCACGCCAGCCACGTCACGTCCGTCAGGTGCGTGCGGCTGCCGCTGGGGGCCTGGGCACGGGGCGTAGGGGAACGGGGCCTTCCAAAGCGATGCGTGACTGAAATCTCAGGCATGCTGCGTCGCGGCCTTGCGGCTCTCATAAGGCTGGGGATCATGTACATAGGTCACTGGCAAAGCGCGCCAATTGTGCAACATGCCACGGGTAACAAGCACACACGTGCCACGTGCCCTGTCCCATTGGTGCAGGTTCCTGGCGGACGACCGGCTGGTTGTGAGCGTGGGCGGCAACGACCGCGGCATATACCAGTGGCGCACCTGCGGCGTGGCGTCGGGGCTGCCGCCGCTGCCCGTCATTTACCGCCGCCTGGACGAGTGCATGACCAAGGTAAGGGGTGGGGCCGTGCATGGGGGCAGCGGGGCGCGCTGGGGGCATGTACCGCATGATTACACGCACCTACACCCGCTCTGCACCCCCCACGCCCCCACCCTGCCCTGTCTCCCTCGCGCTGCCTCCTACCGCCTCCACCTCCACAGGCCAACGGCGACGTGGAGGCAGTCTAGGCAACTTCCCTACCCGCATTGCAAGCACATACACCCTTTGCCCAAATACCCCACCTTCACCCCACCCCTTGTCGTATACCCTCCTCCACTAACGCAGGCCAACGGTGACGTGGAGGCGGCCAAGGATCTGCGCGAGGGCGTGTGGGACGAGCTGCATCGCCGGTCGCGCGCCTTCCGCTCCTACGAGCGCCTCAAGCTGCTGGCCATGCGCGCCGCCGTGGAGGACAAGCGCGTCAACAGCGCCGCCTCCGCGCGCCCGCAGCCCAAGATGTCAGAGCACATGACGTGGGGGCGCTTACCGGGCACCAACCAGTTCGGCCCGCGGCCCAAGGCGGAGGTGGACGCGGAGGGAGACGGAGGGGGGGCTGGACAGGGGAGTCCCTCCGTGCCGCCGCGGGTGCCGACCCGTGGGTCGGTGAGCGGCGTGGCGGGGTCGCGACCGGTGACCCCTGGGTCGGCAGGGCGGCCGGGGACAGCGGGCGCGGGATCGCGGCCAGTGACCCCTGGGTCGGTGGCGGGGGGGATGGGTACGGCGGGTGCCGGGTCAAGGCCAGTGACTCCGGGGTCGGTGGCTGGCGGAATGGGGGCAGGGGCAGGCGCAGGGGCAGGGGCATCGCGGCTAGGGACGCCTGGGGGAGCGTCTGTGCTGGCGTATGTGGCAGCGAGTGCAGGTGGTGGGTCCAGGCCGGGGACGCCTGGGGCGGCGTCTGCGGCGGGTAGCGCGCGGAACACGCCGCGGACGCCGCCGCCTGCCGGGGCAGCGGCCGCGTCTAGGGCTGCGTCTGTGAAGGGCTCGGTGGCGGGGGAGGGGGATGGGTACGGGGAATATGACGATGATGCGATGAGTGGGGAGGTGGGAAGCTACGAGCCTTCGGGGGTGCCGTCGCCGGGGGCGAGGGGGACGCCGCCTCGGCCGCCGTCGGCAGGCGGGAGAACGCCGTCGGTGCGTGGGTCGGTGGCAGGGTCGGTGGCGGGGGGTAGCAGGATGGGGACGCCGCGGGGAGGGGCGGGGGCAGGGGATGGAGGGGCGTCCGGGGCGGCGACGCCGCGGGGTGCGGGGCTGGGCGGGGACGGGGGGCGCAGCGGGAAGCGGTACGTTACGCAGTCGAGTGTGGCTGAGGATGAGGACATCCCGGATGACTACGTGGACGGTGGCGGTGGGGACGAGTTTTGAGGCGTGGGTGAGGGGTAGTGGGAAGGGGTGCGGGGAGGGGTGTGGGCACTTGCGCTTGCCTTGCCGTCTTGGTGTGGGATGCATTCCGGTGGGACTGTTGTCCACGACATGATCCGCGAAGCGGCCACGGTTTGGTGCACGTTGAAAAAACGTGAACGGTAGCATTCAACGGTGGCTGGCGAGCGTGGTACTAACGAGTTCAGGACCTGCTGTACTCAGACGCACTGAAGCGGGAGGTGTTATCTGTTTTGGGGTGGACTAGACCCTGAGGCTGCGCAGGTCCGCTTGGAGCATGTGTGCCACCCTGACACATCGAGTACTGTGATTTGCAAACTCTGCACCTACGGCACTGTCGTGACTTGCGTGTATCCAAATAGGGTATGCTGGAGGGCGGGCCTACTGCTGACATGTCACATCCGGTGTGTAGGCCAGGAGCACAGGTAGGACTGCCTGCAAGGTCGGTTCCAAGGCGACCACGGGCATAGCGGGGCAGCGTGGAGCATCGAAAGGATGCCGAGTTGGTGCAGGTTGGTGACTGCGTATGGATGTCGTTGTACACGATGGGACTCTCTTGGCCCTGCTTGGCCTTTCTCCACAGTGCCCTGCGGCAGGCCGTCGGGCGCTGGTAGGCCCAGCCACGTGCACTATTGCACTTGTTACAGGTAGGAAGGGCAGGTGTGGAAATTTGCAGCCGAGCTGCCATCTGGCATGCGGGTGCAAAAGGCGGCGTGTGGAGCCGTTGGCACAGGATGCAAATGCTCCGTTCTGCGATGCTTGCCTAGCCCATTTCCGGGCTGAAGCAGCAGGGGAGATACGGCATGGGGTACGGCATGGGGTCTACTCTGCGCACACCAGACAGGTATCATACCTTCAGGCAGACAGCAACACGCTGATGACCTTACCCAATCCCGCACATGACTCTTCGACAGCTCCGAATGCGCTAGAGTCTCACGCCTAAGGTTACCAACGAGCTACCAGCCGATGCATGCCAACATGCCTCACATTGCAGCAAGTGCGTGATGCCCAACGCGCTTCGTGCAAAAACATGGCCAGGCTCGGCTGTGCCAACCGTTGATGCTTGTCTGGAGGACGCTCCCTAACACCTCAAACGGCATGCCAACTCAACTTTCATGCGTGTTGTACAGATACTATCAACTTCAAGGAGGACGTGTGCTCAGGTGCACCGGTCCGGAAAATATCAGCGCCCAAGAGCGGCCCGAAGGCGGGGGACCTCCCCTGCATCCAGCGTCATTGCGTCACTTGGTGGCCACGAAGGCCAGCGCCACAGGCACGCTGTCCTTTGAGCCGATGCCCACCTGCAGTGGGGGCCAGCGGGGAAGGCAGGTGGGGAAGGCATGTGGCACTACGGGCTACCGTTGTAGCCACACAACCGGTTTAGGCCCCGACCAGGTGTGTGAGGCACATACGGGAAGTGGAGCAAAGGTGCCGTTTACAGTGGGAGATGACGGACCGGGGTGAGAAGAGGTGCCTTTACGGGTAACGCGGGTTTGCAGTGGGTGGCCAAGCACCGAGGGAGGCACCAGCCTACCGGTAAGCAAGATGAAGTGGGACACAGCGCACCTGCACCACTTAACTGCGCGCACATAAACGCCTCTGCTGATGCATACCGCAGCACAACGCACCTGCAGGTCCTCCACCGCGCCTCCGCGGGCCACCACGAAATGCGAGCGCTTGATGCCCCCGTCAGCACCAAGGGAGCCCAGGGCGGCCAGCGTCTGGGGCGGGCAGTCACAGTATCAGCAACGTGGGCAAGGCAGGAGAGGGTTGCAGGCTTTGCACAGTACCGTACATCGTGACAGGGGGCTCGGAGCTGGCTAGGGGACTTTCGACAGTGCAAAGCGTACAGTATGTCGGAAGCACACTCGAACCCCAGGGCAGGTGTGTTTCATAGTGTGAACTGGTACTAGAAGGTCACCTGCTTGGTGGGGTCTGATAGCAGGGGGAAGGGGAAACCGTGCTCGGCCTTCCACCCTGCCTGCTGCGCAGACGGGTCGGCAGATATCCCGTACACCGCATAGCCCTAGGTGCGTGGGGTAGGTGCAGGTAGGGACCGGTGATGCTAGGCAGAGGGCGGTAGGGGCGGGTAAGCGCAAGTAGTGCTAGGCGGGGGCAAGTCGGGCCACTTGCTGGGCAGGTGTGGGGGAGATGGGTGCTGGTTGTTAAGGTCGCGGCGCCTTTGCACGCATGCGGTGCAAGGCAATACCAACGACTCACAGCTTGTGCCAAGCACCATGACCGCCATACTACCGTACCTGCACGCAATGCATGAGTCATGTTGGTGAAAACAGGTATGTCGGCTGGCCTGGTGCCACGTGTAGTCCTGTAGTACCGCAACAGATCAACGCACCTTATCGGCAAATGTCCGTACATTCTTGGTAAATTCCTTGGCCTGTGGGCGCACACGCAGCCTTAGTGCAGCCCAGCACATTGGTGCAATAGCAGTCCGGCAGTAGCTGGTAGTAGGGCACGTTTGTGCATCCGACGTGTGGTCGGTGCAGACAGACACCGCACACCGTACGGCATACCATGTGGCGAGAAGGTGTCGTGTTCAGGGTCGTGGTCCGGTTCAGCCGGCCACCGGGGAGAGGGCCCCGTGATC
>VFQN01001511.1_pt1 | contig 38759 bp, 55 predicted proteins | sample 3512371 | NCBI WGS metagenome assembly VFQN01 (sample SAMN10412370, study PRJNA504923) | tailings metagenome | isolation source: Replicate 2 from Balatoc abandoned mine | place: Philippines: Itogon, Benguet | collected 2017-08-28
GACTGCGTAAAAGCAAAAAGCCTTGCATTTCTGCAAGGCTTTTTTTATTTGGCTCCTCAACCTGGGCTCGAACCAGGGACCTACGGATTAACAGTCCGCACCGAGAATCCTTATTCTATAAGGTTTTTATTGTGTTTTTTGCTTCGCAATTATCCGAATTAAGGCCAAATAGAGCCGCATAAACATTGGCACTGCGAAGCAATTGCGAAGCAAAAAAAAACCACAGGAAGCGTTAAAAATGGTCCGGTGGCATGATGGTATTGCCTTGGGTTTTTTAAGAGGCCCTGGATATGATGGCGCTGCGGATTTTACTACTCGGAAGTGTTGGCGATACCTCTTGCCCAAGCACTGACCTGACATATATTTCAGTCGTTCCAGCATCGGTATGCCCCAGAAGATTCTGGGCATGTTTAATATCCTCGCGGTCAAATATGTCAGTGGCTGATTTCGCGCGCAGGTCCCTGAACTGGAAGTTGCGCAACACGGTCGCCATTTTGGGATATTTTTTGATTACCTTGGTGCGGATCTTTCTGAAGCGCTGCGCGATTGCATCCTGTGTGATTCGTTTCCCCTTTTCATCACATATTAAAGCCAGGCTGTAGACAGAGTTTTTTTTCTTTCTCTCAAGTATCCGGTCAATGACAATCTTCAGATCAGCCTCAATGCGCAATCGCAACTTAGCATTGGTCTTGTTCTGCACAATTTTCAAACACCCATCCTTAATGGCTGTCTCATCCATTTTGAAAACATCGGCCGGCCGTTGACCAGATAAGTAAGCGAGATCCATCGCGTCTCTCACTGGGTCGCATGCCATTTCGTATACAGCCAGATAGATATCGTCATCGACATACACATCCCTGGCCTTCAATTCAAACTTTGGTACGCCCTCGCAGGGGTTAGGCTTATTGGTCAAACCTTTGCGCCTGGCATAATTCCAAGCGATAGAGATCACCGAATGTTCATAATTTGCCCGGCGCTTTGATTCAGCTCCTCGCCATTCCATAAATTCCTGTATATGGCTGGCTTCGATAGTCTCAAGTGCTGCAGGCGGATCGTTGAAAAACTCAAGAATTTTAGGCTCACAGGCTTTATAGTCATCCCGGGTGCGCTCAGCCAGGTCCAGATACTTTCGAGATTTAAAATAAGCCGTCAATGCATCTTTTAAGGTCAATACTGCAACATTCTCGGTGTTGGTCTGCTTTGCATCGGCATATTTTTTGATTGCCTCATAATAATCATCGCCAAGAGATATCTCTTTGCGCTTATCGGTGCCAGTCTCAAGGTAATAATATATCTTTCCGCTGCGCTGCTTACGCTTGCGCATGCCTTTAGGCAGATTTAAATTTACTGAAGGTCTCCGAGCCATATCCATATTTTAATGTTATTGATTTTTAGGTATCAAGCGACGCGGTTCGCAGGGAATTGCGCTGCGCATTCATCGCGCAGGGTTTGATAGTCCAGGTCGTATTTTTTCGCCAAGCCCTCGATGGCAGCGGCCACCTGGTCAGTGGTGTACATACGCAGAATGTACCTAGCCACGCAACCGTAGCAATTGCCATCGGTTGCCAGGCTAGACCTTTCACAAAACTCGCAAGCCATTATTGCGCTGCGCTCAACACGTTTGGACGCCACACAGCTGGTTTTATCGGCTGCGATTTCTCGTAAACTGAGCGCGCAACCAACGGCCGGCCGAGCCTGCTTGTTGTGAATGGAATACTCATGCTGCGCAACACTTCGCACTGCAGCTGGTATTTGTTTTTATTGCCAGTACCGCGGCGAATCTCAGTGATTCGCTCGATATCATAATCAGGCAAAAATGTGCTTACCTCTTCCATTATCTGCTCCTAAAACGGCAAGTGGTCGACAGACTCATCGCAGCCGAACCTATGACCACACTGACTACATTTAACCGGCCACCATTTTCTAAATAACCAATAATTGACCCAATCCCGCAAACGATTAAAACGCGTGTCGCCCACCAGGTCGCCATAGCTAGTCTCTTCACCACAGTGAATGCAGTCAAACCGATTATCATCACGGTGGCAGTACTCCTGGGGGTGTGCCTCACATCCAAACAGCCAGCAGCGCAATTTCAACAAGAATTTAAAAGAGGAATGCTCAATAATCATGAGCTCATTAGAGGTATCAATCACAGCGACCTTGCCACCATCGGATCTAACCTCTTGAAGATCCTTTAAAAGCTGGCGAGACTCGTGAGTTAAAAGAGTAATCGGGACTTTAAGCACCAAAATATCAGTTCTCTTCATCGAGAGCTTTTGGATCTGCACTGTTATTGCTGAGATATCAATTTTTTTGCCCATATCAATCCACCCTAAAAAAATACTTCTTGCGGACCGCCCGCAACACGCGCTGCTCAAGCGGCAGCCAGTCAACGTATGGCATGCTGTAGTGCCAGCGGTACCAGTCATCCCAATCAGGGCTATTAAACTCTGGCTCACTGGTGCAAAGGAGTTCAATTTCAGTCGCTATCCATTCGCCATTGGCATCCTGCTCACAGCCCTCACCAGCATTAAGCAGCAAAGGATTGCCACAAATAGGGCATTCAGCCGCGATCGGGATAGGGGCCAGATGCTCAGGGAACGGGATCCGGGCGCGTGGTAATTTCTTTTTCATAGCCAGATCGGTGTAATCTTTATCCGCTTGCAGCATTTCAAAAGTGATATTTGGCCCCACACCCTTAAAAACAGCGACAGAAACATCCGGCCCTGTGGCAAAGTCAATCCCGAAAAAAAAACGTTCATCGCGCTCGATCACCCGCGACAACTCGCAATGAAACAACTGCAAAATAGCCAAACTGACCAGGCGTTTTTTGTTAACCAGCTGGGAAACTTCCTTTCTGCCAATTTGCACCGCGCCAAGCTTGATCGCCTTGGCCTTTTTACTCATGCAGATATCGTAGTGGCTGTGTGATGTGCCTGGCTTCTGGTGCCACTTACGTGCCACGCCGATGGCATCAGCCATCGCGTGCAGCTCTTCGTCAGTATCGGCCAGCATGTGGCACATAATCATGCGTCGATATCTGGCTTGCATATCATCAACGTAGACGGTCATGATGAATACTCCTGTTCTGCCAGCTCACAGAAAAATGAACATGACGGAAGGCTCTCATTTCTAACTATTGGTCCATCTGGTAATTCTCTAAGTGGGAAGCGCTGATCTTTGAGAGGTCCTGATCTATATCTTAAGAACCATGAGCCTTCACCGATTTCATCTTGCAACAGACAAATAGCTTCAAAATAATCAGGAAAGTCCTGCCGGATTGCTCGCCAGTAACCCTCTCCTCCTTTAACGCAACCGATGCAATTAGCATTGTCATAACCCAACCGGTACATAATTGGCAGTTCAATCGACGCCCTTGCTATCATGGCTTTGCAATCTTCTTTAGTCAGAGCGGCATCTATCAGAGGGGCAATGACAGGTCTATCAGGATTTCTCTCTATAAAATCCTCTAGTCTTGATTCCTCCTCAACCGTGTAGCCAAAAACCATCACATCATCTGGCTTTTTCCATGCATCCAACAAGTCGCGCTTTAATGCCTTTGAGCATGGGGCGCCCTTTGGTCCTTTGAGATATTGGCGTTGTTTAAAAACCTCAATGATGCTTGCGTTATATTTCTGGTTTTTCAAAACGACGATTTCTTTACCAAACCAACCCTCGCAATCTCTTGCAAACCTTCGGTTATCAATATGCTCCTCAAGCAAAAACGCATTGATAATCTGCACATCATGAGTCGATCCATATTTAGCAATAGCTAGCTTTGTCGCAACAGCAGAGGCTGCACCGCATGAGAATTGGCAAACTATTCTTGTTTGTGATTTCATTCAGATGCCTCCGGCTCCTGCAATACCATCTGCAACCTGCCTACAAGCAGCTTTTCATGCTGGCTGAGTGGCTTGATCAATTCAGCGACCGTTCCCTCATAAAAGCTCATACCATCAATCTGCGCGTATGCCTCAATCGTGCAGGCGCACCCAAAGCAGTACCAGGCGCGTGTGGAGTTGTTGTAGTAGTTGGCAGAGTTGGGCATCTGGCAGGCTGTGCGATTGCAGTTTTGACCTTGCTTGCCTTTGCCATCGGTGATCTGATAATTCATGCCAGCCCCTCCTGTGACAGTGACAACGCAACCGCCACCGGCCGCACCCATATCGGCGTGGATGAGAGCACGAAGGTCTCGCCGCTCCAAGCCAGTAGCAGCGTGGTGCCCATGACTTCGGCAATGGCTTTGCCTGCTTTGGGTGGTACAGCGTTGCCGATGCGTTCACGCCATGCCTGGTCGCTCAGCCCTTCAAGCTCCAAAAACTCCTCCGGCTCGATGATGGATTGCAGCGCAGCCAGCTCCAGCGTGGTAAAAGGGCGGTGCCAGGTACCATCCAGTGCGCGGATCACGCAGACCATTTTTTCATCTGCAGCAGGTAGTCGAGGGTCAGCCACGGACCAGCGGCCGTTATCGTGGCCTGCCGCAGCGCTCACGGCGCCGCATGGGTCTTGCCATGGCACCACACCATAATGGCCATTGGTCAGGTAGTTATCGCCTTTTGTGCGTTGATTTGCCGGCCGTGGGTCTGCAACGGCATATGCGCCATTGCAATCGCCTGCAATCACTGTGCGTGATGGGCTGTCCCAGTCTGCGAGAGGGTATTTGCCGTGCAGCTTTGCAGGATCCTCGCCACCACGTGGGTCAGCCACCGCATATGCGCCATTCTTGCCAGCACCTGTCACAGCATGCGAAGGGTGATCAAAATGTGCAGTGTGATAACTACCGTGCAGTTTTGCAGGATCCTCACCGCCACGTGGATCTGCCACCGCAAACGCACCGCTCCCAGTTGTGTTGGCTGCAATCACCGTGTTGGCGTTTTTATCAAACGGTGTGACGATGTACTTACCTTTGCCACCAAAGCTTGTATGTGATCGAGGGTCGGCCACAGACATCGCAGCACCGGCCACGTGCGCGGCGCCGGTGACTGATCCGCTGGCTTTCATCCAGTCGACCATTTTATAAATGCCGTATTGGCGGTTTTCACTATGTGGCATGCGCGGGTCTGCAATTGAATAGTTACCACCGCCCGGGGCCGATTGTGCGCTGACTGTGCCCATGTGCTTATCAAAAGGCAAAACGCCGTATTGGCTATACTCATGTCCTTGATAGCGAGGGTCAGCAATTGAAAATGCGCCATTGCTTGGCATGCTTCGCCCAGCCACGGTGCCTGTGTGGCCCTCCCACTTGTTTACGCCCAAATAGCCGTGGTGAAACTCCGGCACAATCAGGTAATCGCGCAACACGCCATCCTCTACCGCCAGCTTATTCAGGCTGCGCCAGTCACTGCCAGCCTCAACAAACGCCAGGCGCACCCATGTTTTCCATTGCAGGTTAGGGATCCGGTGCATTGGGCCGCCCGCGATATCGCCCGGCATGGGCATGCGGCTGAGTATGCTGCCCACAGATTGCAGGCTCTTTTTTTGTGGCTCGTATAAAAATGGCGGCACCTTTTCTGTTTGGCGGGCAACCAGCAAAAAGCGCTTGCGGCTTTGTGCCAGGCCGCCCAGTTCACCACAATCGTGCGTGGTTTCTGCCACGGCATAGCCATACTGGCGCAACATGCTAGTGATCTGGTCCAGCAAGTGACGCCCCCTGGTGGCGATGCGTGGCACGTTTTCAAACACAATCAGCTCAGGCAGGTCATCAGCCCAAGCCTCAAGCATCAACCACACCCCGCGCAAGGTCAGGCGGTTAAGCGCCTGGTATTTGTCGGTTTTAGATTTGGTCTCATTCAGCAAGCCTGAGAAGCCCTTGCAAGGCGCACTCAAAAAAATGATGTGCGGCCGCTGGTTACCGGCTGCGCGCTTGATGTCGGCCGTTGTGGCCTCGCGCCAGTTGCTATCCGGTTCACGGCCGTGAAAGGCAATATATTGATCACGGTCAAACAGGTCCATGACAGTGCCATCCACGCCAGTCAGGCGCTTAAAGTCCTTGATTGCGGCCGGGTCTACATCAATCCCGCCCAGGCATTCAAATTCGCCGACCAGGTTACCCACCCGGGCGCTGGCCTGGTTAAAGCCTTTGGCCCCGGCACCCAGCCCACAAAACATATGAAAGTGACGGATTTTCTTTTTAATTACTTTTTGCATGGTGTTTCCTCAATTCTGGCTAGTTCCATCGCCTTAATGACGACGGAGGTGGGTATGGTGGCTGGCAGCTTGGAGTGACTTTGTTTGCCAGCACATGAGAGTTGTCCGCAATGGCCGCAGATACCTACCGCCTTGTGCAACTCATCGATGAATTTGTCTTCGTTGATTTTCATAGGTGAAACTCAACTTTCTCGAAGCTGATCACCCACACCCAAGGGTTTGCATCGACCAAGGCTTGTCCGTTAATGCTGGCAAATAGGTTTAGAAAATCTTGGCGGGCAACACCTGGTTTTGTCCGCACTTGAGACCCATCAATTGCTCGTATGCAAGTTGCGGGGTCGAGTAATCTTTCCCCGGAATAAATCTTTAAATAAACCCCTTCCAGCACAGCGTCGCCGTCAGTGATGTCCAGCAGTCTCTCGATGCGGATTTTTCTAATCTCCAGCCAGAGGCGGCAGGCGTATTTAGGCATATGAATGCTTGGCTTCCAGGTGCGGCGGATGCCATCGCCTGAGTGCTCAAGGTTTACGCCGAGTGGGTCGTCAAGAAAGTCAGCCATATAGAAGAAATAACAGTCTTCTGTCATCGGACCATACGGAAAATTGCTGTGCTGAAAGTTTTCGCGCACCCAGAGTAAATCGCCTGGTTTACCGTATGGGCAAACGGGTATTACAGTCTGAATTTTCCCGTCTTGAGGTTGCTTGTTGATAAAGACTCTGCCTTCGTAATCCCACGCGTTAGGGTCTTTATTCACTAACTCCAACCCATTCATGCGACGTGTTTGCAGCTTCATTTCTGCCAGTACGGAATTGACCATGTATGGCTTAAGGAGCAGCGGGGTCTGTTTCTTTTCGGTGAGGATAGCCATCATGCCGCCTCCTCTTCACCGATGTATAAAGGCAAGGCTTTGAACGCTTCTTTAACCTTATCTGTTTTTGCGATCAAATCAGTTTCAGATAGACCAATTGATTTGAGTTGATCAATGGCTACTAGAGCCATCTTGTCGCAGAGTTCACGCTCAAGCCTATACATAACTGATCGGCCTCGCCCATCCATCTTATATGGAAGCATGTGGCGATAAATCGTGCTTTCAGACACCGTCGTGTTGAACATCCTGAAGTGAACATTCCCAACATGAAACCCAGCACAAAAATATGCATGGTCGTTCCACTCACCGATTTTGCATCTGCCACCAACATAATTTTGAAAAAGGAAGTAACGAATACGGGCGAACTGCGCCTTTTTCGCTGCCAGTAAAATATCCGCTCTCATGCTGCCGCCTGTTCTGCCATAGGCTGCAAATAAATCTGAATCCGCACGTCTTTGGCGATGCTTTGCCATGCTTCGTATGGGTGCTGATCGTAGTAGTCGCGCTGAAGTTTATAGGCGTGGCGTGCAACGGTGACCAGGTCCTTTGATATCAGCTGGTTTGCATCGAGCGCGCGGCGGATGAGTTCAAACGGTGTATGCGTATCAATTGGCAGGCTCAGCTTGAGCGTGGCGTGTTTCCACATCATGATCCAGCCCTCAAGCGAAGGCGTGACCTGGCAGCGCTCACCATTGACGCCTAAAAATACCGGGATCCCGTTTTCTGCCAGCATCTCGCCGTTTTCAATCGATGTGAGAATGCGGTCAATGCCGTCAAAGGTGCGCCACTTGGTGAGATAGCGTGGCTCTTCAAGGGTGACGTATTCCTGATTGCCTTTGCCATACTTCATGGCGCGGCGCTGTTTGCGGTTGAGGTTAGTCATGATGGCTGAACCTCCTTGACTGTAACTTTTGTTTTATTGATTCGATCATGAGTACTTGCTAGGAATGGTTCGCTCTCATTCGCTAATAAGTCGAATCTAATAGCCGCTTCTCTCAGAGTTTTTGCAGCGTTCTGGCATGCCTCTCTAGGGGACTTTGATCTATCTAAATCAATAGATATACCGTCATCTAAATCAATAATTGCTTGTGCAGCTGATCTATTCAGTACTGCAAGTGAAATAAACAGTTTCATTTTGGTGGTCTCCAAAAAACTATTAATAAAAAATCATTCCCCCGCACGTCGCCATGCAACGCGCCAGTGATAGTTGGTTGTGAATTTCAACCACATAAATCGAAAAGGCCGCTTAATCAGTTTCATCATGTTTTTCATTGCGCATTCCACCCTTGCAGCGGCAGTATCAGTGGGCGGCTGATTTCAATCAGGCGATAAGCCGATACCAGGCCATTGATAAGCAAGCCAAGCAAAATCAAAGTAACCAGCACATAAACCAGCCCTGATATCGGCCCAAACTCGCGCAGCTCAAGCGCCACCTCTATGCGGTCCTTGAGGCTCAACAGTGGCCGCATCAAGTTGCGCTTAAATTTCCGTCTCGATACCAACATGCCGTCAGTGACTTCTGCCTCGGCAAAAAATCCGTTTTCATCACACATCACTCTTTCTCCTGTTCTTGCCACCAGAATGGTTTTTGTGTCGTCGCAGACTTGGTGGCGGGTTTCTGCGATGGGGTAGGGGGTACGCTCAGGCCACGCTTCATGATGGTGATCAGGTCGCGGCGCATATCCACGTACAGTGATTCCCATGAGCGGTTTTTGTAGGCTGTGGCTGAAAGGTATGGAAAAGTCTCTTTAAGCCATTGCTTACGCTGCGCAGGCGTGGCCTCGGTCCACTTTTCCTGCCAGCAGGTATCAAAAGCCTCATCACGGATAAACGGGTGGTCGTGCACGCTTTTGGCGACTGCATGGGTCTGGCTATGCATGCTGGACCTCTCTTATCCCCGGCATGACTTTCCACTTTGTACCAAGAGGTAATTTGCAGTTTTCTTGTGCAATCATCATTGCTGTGATGGCGTGGTACGAGATCACATCAATTGAGCCTGTCTGGCCGTTGACCTGGTAGTTAACAACATAGTGACGCATGGGTTTACGCATGATCGTTCTCCGTTGTGGGCTGGGTTAAAAGCCTTTGGCTTTGAGCGTGGTAATGGAGGCCTCAAGCATGTCAGTCGCCTCTGCACAGGCACTGATTGATGCCTCATCACTGGCAAACATGGCACCGTTCTGGATGCACTCCAGCACGTTTTCGGATGCACGGATTAAATGGCTTATTTCACTAGCAGTGGTTTTGCCAGCGCCTCTAGCGGTATGTGTGATTACTTCGTCGGTGTGACCATGGGTTACATGGGTTAAAACCGCTGATTGATTGTGGTTAGTCATCACGATCTCCTTTGGTTGGTTTTTTAAACACCCAGCACTTGATGGTTTCGCTCAATTTTTGTGAAACTTCTTCAACCGGTGACAGCTGCCTGTTATGGCGGTCACGGATGATGCTGTTCACGTTCTTGATGATCACGAACTTGCGACGGCGGCTGGTTTTGAGGTGGCGCTTGAGGTCTTCAAGCATGGGGATTTGCTGCTTTTTCTCGCTGGCCACTTGAATAAAGTGGTTTAGGTTGATGGCGATCAGATCATCATCACGGCTGTGGTTAAGGCGTGGCTCACTATCACTGCCATTCAGGTAGTCATAGATTTCCCAGAATTTCTCAACCACTTCATGGTCGGCATTGATGGCGCGCTGGCGATCTGTTGCCATGTCGACAATTTCATTCTCTGCCGCTTCAAGGTATTCAGGTTCTATCTTGTCCAGCACTAAAGGCAGGCAGCGGACCAGGGAAATGATCTGCGCATGGTTTTTGATAATGCGCAGGTTTTTAATATCAGGGATTGCAGCCAATACTTTTTCGATCTCTTCCAGGCCATCATTGAATTGATCCATGACGGCCTTTTCTTTGAGGGTGGCACGCGGTAAAAAGCCAGAGCACTCATCCATGGCAAAGCGCTCCAGCTTCTCGGCGGCTTGCTTGGTGTGTTGGGTGTGGCTGGCAACATAAAAGTGCATGTGCACAATCCGCTGCAGCACGGCATCGGAGGCATTGACTGCATCGTTCTGGCTGATGACGATCGCGCCACGGAAAGGTGGCTCATAGGTGTCATTGCCGCTGTTTTTTACACCACGGCTGCGCACGCTGCGGCCGTTGTAGGCGGTTTTAAGTTCGTCCCAGTCAAAACCCTTGGCGTGTGCTTTATCGTCGCCGCGCTCTGACTCAATGAGCACCACTGGCATGTTGCTGGTTTGGCTAAAGTTACGGGCACGTGCGGCAAGGGTAGACTTTGAAGGGTCAAAGCCTTCATAGTCTGCGCGGCCCATGAGTTTCCATAAAAACTCCACCAGGGTGGATTTACCCGCCCCCGGGTCACCGATGATTTCTAAAAATGGAAACGACTTGTGTTTTGAGCGAATCTGCTCGGCAAACAGGGTGCCCATCCAGAAAGCCAGCGCCACAATGCCCTTGGCGCCGTAGCTCTTCCAGAGCAGCTGCACCCAGTCTTGTTTAAAGTCTTCTGCATTGGTGTTAATGGTGAGGGGGGTAGACTGACTCAGCGTTTTGATAGAGAGCTTGCCAAGGTCAAAGAAATCCTCCTCGTTAAGCTCATAAATGCGGCCATCTTTCACGGCCATGTCGGTGTAAATATAGGCGCCGTGTTCTTTCACATAGCCCACAAAGTCAATAGTCTCTACCGTTTTGATGCCGTAGAGCATGTCTTGCATGATGTGGTCCAGGTGTTGCGTAGAGCCGCTAAATACAGCGCCAGGGGCAATGGATAGCAAACGCTTTTTAAACTCGCTGGCGCCTGCTACCTGCGCACCGGTAAAGGTGTTTTTTATAGACTTGCCGTCATGCGGAAAATCTATGCGGAAGTAGTACCAGCTTTCATCGGTCAGGATGTTCTGTTGAAAGTAGAGGGCCGTGGGGTAGCAGTCAGCCAGCGTGAGCACCATAGATGACTCTTTCATCGCGGCCTCGATCTGCTCCTCCTCCTCATGGATGGTGCCCTCATCGCGGATTTTTTCTAGCGCTTTGGAGTACCTATCCATATCCAACTCAAACCAGTGCAGCTTGTTATTAAACTGAAGGTGGAATTTTTTGTGACGTTTCCTGCGCCACATCAGCAAAGCCTTTTCTGAGGCTGTTTTTGCCAGTAGCAAATCACCGTTGTAGCGGTACAGCTCAAAATCCTTGGCGCTTAATCTGTCGCGTTGATGGGCGTCGTTCCAGTCGAGCTTACTGTTGTTTCCAAAGTCAATCAGTGCAGCACGTGATTGCCAGCCGTCATCTATGGATTGCGCCACATGCTTTTTGGTAAATCTACGACCAGTGCGATCACCATCCAGCGCCCAAACCAGCGCTGGGCGGTCAATGCCTTGTTGTTTACAGTGTTCAGCCAATGCGGCCAGTGCCTGGGCAGGGTAGTTGTGGCTTGTGAGCGCACTCACGGCCGTGATGTTGTGATGCATCAGGGCAATGCAGTCAAACACCCCCTCAACAATCCATATCTCCTTGGCTTGTGCCAGCTTGGCGCCTGGTGCCGCCCACCACATGCCGCCGTACTGGCCCCTAAAGTTAGCTTTCTGCCGGCCGAAACGCTCGGGGCGATCTATCAGGCGTTCCCAAAAAATGCCGTCAGCCAAATCAAAGCGAACGGTGGCAGAGCCTATGCCTCTGTCACGATCCCAGAAATACTCTTGTCTATACCAACCCTTGACCATTTCAGGCTTAAAGCCACGGCCGTCACGCATGTATGCATCAGCGGCTGCATTTGGGTTTTCAGGGGTGGCTTTATAGTTCTCTGACCAGTCGTTAAATAGGTCAGAATACAAATCCTTAATGTGGTATTCAGCCCCGCAATTGTTCAGCCTGCCGCAACGCAATACCCATGGATGCTCTGCATTGGTGTACAGCTCTTTATGGTTGCAGCTTGGGCAGCGGCCCTGGCGCAAAAACTTGGCCTTGCCATCGAGCTTAAAGCCGTAATCGCTGGTCAGTCTGCTTGTAACTTTGTTGTGTAATTGCGGGTTCATGTGTTTTTTTCAGGCAAAAAAAGTCCTTTGCGCGGTAAACCGAGCATTTTTATAGGGGGTTGGTTAAGTGGTTTTTTTAGCCGGTTGGCATAGGTACCCTCTGTCGTTCAAAGGGCGGGATATTCACCTCGGGGTTAGGGGTAAATGACTCCCTAATCGTCGAGATGATGGTCTCTACGGACCTGTATTCATAACTGCAATCAATGTTTGAGCATTGATAGTATTTTTCGCGGGTCTCTAGCGAGATCACCTTCGATGTCCGGATGCGGCAATGCGAGCCACAATGGGGGCAGGGGTTAGACTTTCTAATTCCCATGTTTTGCCTCAACTGTATTCAATTTAAACTCGATCACCGCCTGGGCATGCTTGAGCGCTTCCATGGCTTCTGACACTTCTTTATGTGCCAGCTGCAAATCCTCTTTTGTATCGCTGGTAATCAGCTTGGCAACACTGTTTGCCGCCTCGGCTGTCTCTTTCAAAATGTCGTGCAATAACTCAAGGGTGCTATGCGCTTTTTGTTGGCGGTTTGCACTCCGAGACACGACGCCTATGCTGTGCAGCATGGCATTGGCTGTACTCACTCGCAGAGCCACCGGCATGGCAGACAATATGCTCACCGTGAAATTAACCGGCAGCAGGTTGTTGTCCTTTGCTACATCATCCAGCCAGCGGTAAATACGGTCTGCATTCACCTTTTGCCGCTTGAATGCGTCAGTCGTTTTAGGCTCAAACACAATACCGGTCACCTGGTCAAAGCCCTTGGCCTCGTGTGCCTCAACAATGGTCTGGCAAACCGTTTCACGGCTCCAGCCATTCTCCTTGCGCCATGCCTCTACGGCATCACGCACAATGGCGATAGTGGTTTTGTGCGACACGTTCTGCATGATGTTCTGGCTGCTCATAGATATATTGCAACCAAGGGGAATAAAAAAAGCTGGCTTGGTCGGGAGGAGAAACCGAACCAGCGAGGAGAGCGGCCAATGGCTAGCACGCTCTGAGAGGCGGTTTTAACGGTGAGCAATGCAATCATGCCTGCTCCCCAGTCGTATCACGAATACCGCGCAGGTAAGCAGCTGTTGCATGCCTGTTTAAAGACACACCTTCACGTGCAGCCATTTCCTCTGCTTTTTCGCGTATATCACGCGGTAAACGCAAAGCAATTGGCTTTTCGGAGACACCACGATCTGCAATTTTTGTGCGGCGATTATTCATGAGTGATAAAGTTATAAAGTGTTACAGGTTTAGCGAATAATAGGCAATATATTTCCTTATGTCAACATCAATTAAGCAATTTATTGCACATTTTGTCGCGGAGCGTAAAAGACTGGGCTTAACACAGGCTGCCGCCGCTGAAAAATGTGGGGTAAGTTTGAAAATGTGGGGTAATTACGAGCGCGGCGAGCACGTCCCCACTGGAGAGGTGTTGCTTAAATTCATGGAAGCTGGGGCCAATGTGCCTCAGTTGTTTGTTTTTAACCAGGCAAACCAGCTGAATAAGCAATATATTGCCGATTCAAGCATTACCGATCTGGTACAAGCATATGAACTTGCTGACGATTCAGAAAAGGCTGCACTAACAACGCTAGCAAACCTGATAATAAAAAACGCTAATAAGTAAGTAAGGGGTGACTGATGTTTTTGACAGTGATGTTTATTGTGTGTGCTGGTTTCTGTGTGGCTGGCCTTGTCAGGCCAAATATGATTCAGGATATGTATAAAGACAAGCCTGTGCCTAGTAAAAAACAATGGATAACGACTTGGGTTTCGGTATTCATTTTGTGCGGCCTACTCAGTACATGCTTCAGTAGTGAAGATACTACTGATCAAAAAATGCCAGAAGGGAGTATTGAAGATCGAATCAAATACCTTTCTGCCAATGTTGAGTCTGTAAATGAGTTAAGTGATGTGCTGCAAATAACACATACGCAGAAGACTATCTGGAGTGGTAAAAGTTGGGTTTCAAACTTTGCAAGTGATGCAAGGCAAATTTTATCGAAACTTGATGAAGCGGCTAAAGGCAAAAAATATAAGACTGTAGCCTTTATGGTGAAAATACCTACCAGAGACAAATTGGGCAATGAAGGCAGTGACCTCGGGATGAAAGTATTTTATGAAATGAGCGATCTTGTCACCGCCAAATACAACAATATGACTGATTGGGATATTCTAGATGTGGCTCAGAAATATGAATTCAGGTTGGTTGGTCACCAAGCGACCGTTGAATATTGCCAAGATGAGGATAATGCAAAATACGCGAGCCGTTTTTGCGCGGCTTCAGATAGACTTTAAGCAGAAGAAAAAAGGCCGCTAATGCGGCCTTTTTTATGCAGCAATTCCAATCGTTAAGTGTTTACCAAATACCCCTAGTACCTGGTTTATCGTGTCGATTTTAGTTGAGTGATTAATATCCATCACGCGGTTAAAGTTTTGCGGGGTCATGCCAACCTTACGGCTTACCTCAGCTGCGCTCACTTTGTTTTCTACAATCTCATTAAGTAATAAAACCTTTGCCCAAATGCTGGCCGGCAGGCTAACAATATGCTCATCTTTTTTAGGTTTGCTGGGCGAAGGTACTCGGCGGCCATCTTCAAAATAAAACTCAATGGCTGTCATTAAGGCATCTTCTGCCATAGCCGCAGCCTCTTCTAACGTATCGCCCTGTGTGATCGCTTCGGGTATATCCCGAAAAGTTACAACATAGCCACCTTCTGGGGCTGGTTCAAACAATGCCGGATATAACATAACTGTACTCCATCATAAAATAATATACCGTGTGGTGTAGCCAGAACCCCTTACGGGGTTCTGCTATTTGAGTTTTAATTGTTTTTTTACCCCTTCGACAAGGCCTGTTTTAAGTTCCTTGCCTGGGTGCCTTGGTAGTATGGTTTTTTCTCCGTTGCAGTAGACTTTTAAGTGCTTGGTTCCGTTTTCAAACGTTGCCCCCTGCGCAGTTAACCATTTTACAAACTCGCTTTGCTTCACCACACCTCCCGTTGTTTGTTATTGATGGATGAATTATAAACAAAAATGTTTATAATGTAAAGCAAAAAGTAAAGCAAGTGCTTATTACTCGATGGCAAGCTCTGTCGCTTTTATCTCATAATCACACTTGGTCACCAGACCCTGATCGCTAAAGTTGTGCGTGGCACGGATGATGATCCAGCCGGTGTTATCGATCTTTGGTTTCCAGCCGCTCACAGTGATGGGTAACTCTGGCATTAACTCGGGGTCACCCTCTGCCAGCGTGATGCTGAACTCTGCCATGCCACGTTTAATACGCCGCCACTCTGCACGTGCAGCCCTGGTGGCGTTTTGTTGTGAGGCATACACATGGCGCAGTGTTTTCACGCTGTCACCAGTGGCGGTGATGGTATCCACCGAGTTTTGGCGCTGATCGTCACGAATGGCCAGCGCCTGTGCGCTTTTAATTTTCTTGTCTACCTCAGCCTTGCCATACTCAACTGTGCCGCTCACTTTGAGCACAGGGTCTTTATAGTTGGCTTTCACACCGATCAGCCCAGCAGAAAGCGATGCGATCTTTGATATGCGCGCCCACTCCTTGCGTGCTGCATGCTGTGCCTTGCCACGCGATTTATAAGTGGTGCCAAGGGTTTTGTATTGGCCGAGGGGTTTTTCTGGCTCGTAGGGCTTTATTGCAGGCACTTTTTGTGCCGTCTTTTCTGTTTCATCATTCCACAGCACTTCACCTTTTTTATTGCCGTGAAGGTCGTGATACATGGCTTTAACGCCTGTGTAGGTATTGCGGTCTGCTACGTTAAATGTGTGGTAGTCACCATCCTTGCGCGTGAGTGTTTTGCCAGCGAAAGGCTTACCGCTGGCAGTGGTGGCTGCGCTGCGCGGAATAAATAGCAGCTTTTTATCTTTGACTGCAGCAATGGCATCAAACTCCACTGCCAGCCTGGTTAAAAAGCTGGCGTTGCTTTCGTTGGTCTGGTCCATATGTTCAATAGACTCATTGGCGAGCACGTCTGATATCTTCGGCTCAAGGTCGCACTCGGTGGCAATGGTATAAACAACATGGTGCACCGTGGTGTTATGCCAGGAACGCTCCATATTGGTTTGCATGCCGGTGGTAAAGTCCACGCTGTTTGCGCGTATGGTGAGCACATCAGGCGCGCCACGGTGGCTACATTCATCGACCGTGTATTTTCCCTTGTAAACCATCTGGCCGGCGCCTTTAAGCCAAAGCTCAACAATGACACCACGCTCAGGGATATCGAGTTTACCGTCGCTGTCATCAAGCTCTAGCACCAGGTTATCGGCAAAGATGCCCCGGTTTTCGGTGAGGGTGCCATTCATTAACAGGCCTTTGATCATTGGCGTGATCTCAAGGCCATCGACAACAATACGGTAATCAGGCGTAAACATCAGAGCATCGCCAGTAATTCAGGGGTGTACACGCCCAGCACTTCTGGCAGGCTATCGTCTGCGCGTTTGAGCTTGATGCTAAAGTCAATCGCCCGGGGCTGGCCATTGGGGTAAAACTCAGTACCGCGCTCGGTAACCTCCTCAATGACATACATGCCGAGGCTGATGCCATTGCCTTGAATAAACGGCCAGGCTTTGCCGCCTTCTGCCATATAGCGGACCATGGCAAGGCTGAGTTGCCCACCTGTTATTTCCGGCCGCAGGGATCCTGCGATATTCAATATATCCTCCCCAGCGCCTAAAAACTGAACCGATGGGCGACGGCCGATGCGGCTATTGGTCGGGTACCGCCAGTTAGTTGTCCGATCAAGGCTTTGATAGGGCAGGGTTTGTATGCCAAACACAAACAAACCCAATACGGCCATGGCTGAGGTCATGTTTACTCCCTGTCTCTCATACTTGAGCGCGCAGTGGCGGCCTCGTTCCTGCGCAAACGCTCAATCACACGTTCTACTTCAGCCACAACATCTTGAGGGCTTTGACCTGGTGCCTGGTGGATATGAATGTGCACCTCGCCAATGCTTTGTCCGGAGACGGCTGCGCCTCGTGCAATTGGTGTGCGGGTATCAAACTGCACATTGCCGGCCAGTGCAGGCATGGCAACGGCCATCCCGCCCGCGATTGCCGTGACGCGCTTGGCGATCTGGCTGACCTTGCTGTAAATCGTGCCCTGGTTGGTATCTAACCCGCCAGCCATGCCCATGAGCGTGAATTTACCAATCTCGGCAAATACGCGGCTGGGTGACTTAATGCCAAGCGCATTGCGCACGGTACTTGATATACCCTCTGCGATTTTCTTGAGCTTGCTATACAGGCCACCGGTCATGGCATCAAGACCGATTTCAATGCCGTGCAAGATATCCATGCCAAGCCCGGACCAGTTGGTGGTTTTGAAAAAATTGACGATCTTGTCCCAGTGGTTGTAAATGTAGGCAGCGGCAGCACCTACGGCCATGCCAGCCACCACAAAGGGGCCAAGTGCAAGGGTGGCGGCTGCCAGACTTGGCAGCAGGGCAGGGAATAGAACCGAAAGCAGGGCGATGCCATACCTGAATACGGCCAGCGGCCCTAATACGGCAGCAATGCCAAGGAATAAACCACCAAGGGCGGTGGTAAAGATGGCAATCCAGGCAGCGGACTTCACAATAAATGCGGTCAGCTTTGGATGCTCTTTCATCCAGTCACGCACGGCGCCAAGAATGTTTTTGATACTGCCAAACACATCAACCAGGGCAGGTTTAAAGATACTGCCCAAGTCAGTAGAGGTGTTTTGCAATTCATTTTGCATCAGCTGGTATTGCGCTGTCAGGTTTTGCAGCCTGGCTGAGGATTCACGCTCCATCGAATCCTTGGCCTGCACATCTTGCACCAGCTGCAGCTGGCGACGGTACTCTTGTATATTGTTGGCCAGCTTGGCCACATCGTCGCCGTACTCTTTGCCAAACAAGCGTGTAGTGGCTTCCAGCTGCTGGTTTTTTGGCAGTTTGTTCAATGCATCGAGCACCTTGAGTATGGTGCCGGTGGCATTGCCAGCCATGCTTTTTTGAATCTCTGCGCCGTTCATCTTAATCATGGCCAGACCTTCATTAAACTTCTTGGTCTGCATGTTAGCAATGCCAAGCTCACGGATCACCGCGTTAGTTGCCGTGGCGGCAATTTCACGCGTGGAGCCACTACTGAGGAAAGTACTGCCAAGCGCTGCGGCTTCTTTATAGCTCATGCTGACTGTCGCCGCAGTACCAGCAATACGGTTCAACACGTCGACAATATCATCGCCCTTAGATAAAGCGTTGTCATCGAGATAGTTAATAGTATCGCCCAGCGTTTTAATGCTCTGAATCGGGATTTTGTAGAGCTGTGCCGTTTTGGCAATCTGGTCGCCGGCCGTTTCAACACTCATCTGCATCGCGTCCGCCATTTTGGCGGTGGTTTCCGCATAGGTCAGCAGGTCAGCTTTACCCTGAATACCCATGCGCGCACCGGCCTCAACAATCGCGGCAATATGGTTAGCCGCCATGGGTAGGCGTTCGCTCATCTCTTTGATGGCGTCAGCCATTTCATAATACACACTGGTCAGTTTGCCATTTTTGTCCCGGGCGCCGTCAACCTGTTTTGCCACGCCCAACATGGCATCCTCAAAGCTGGCATATTGCTTAATCGAGGCGATAATGGGCGCCCCCATCACGCCACCAGCGACAGTGAGTGAGGCACCGGCATTCAGAGCTTTGTCACGCAGGGCCATGGTTTTGTCATAGTCAGCACGTGCGGCATTTAATTGCCGCATGACGTCTTTGATCCGGTTAAGCTCCTGGTATTGTTTTTCCAGGCTTAGGTTGGTCTCGTTGACAGATTCAGTCAGGTGTTGCTGATAGCTTGCCATGGCCTGGCTGCCATTGACGCTGGATCCCGCAATTTTCTTTTGCGTGGCTTCCAGGTTTCTTAAGGTGTTTTGCAGCTGCTTGATCTCGGCACTGGTGTTTTTACTCTCAGTGCGCATGAACTTAAGCGGGCCGGTGACCCGCTCAATGGCTTGAAATAGAACCTCAAGTTTTAACTTATCCATCTACCTGGCTCCTAACCCTTGCCCGTTCACGCCAGGCCATCAATTCCTCAATCTCCATCACGTCCATGATCTCTGGCCCCCAATGAAAAATCATGGCGATATCGGCCATGGCGTCATCCACTATTGCAGGGAGTTTTGCACTTCCTTCGGCAACAAAAAACTTGCAATCGCCGCCCCGATCTTGAGCAGGTCAGCAGGCTCCAACGCTTCGGCTTCTTGGATGGTGATTGTTGGCTCTGATACCCGTGGCGTGACCTTCATAATGGCATCGGTATTCATCTGCAGCAGGTCCGCCAGGTTGATGCCACGCAATGCGCCGGATTTTGGTTTGCGGATCTCGATAAATGCAATTTTGGTATCACCCCGGGTGATCGGTTCATCTAACGTGACAGCTTGGGTATTCATAGTGGTCTCCTAAAGTTAAAAAAACCGGACATGCTGATGCCCGGTTTGTCGATAAAACTCGATTACAGGCCCATGGCTGTTTTTTGCGCGGCCAACAGGTCAACGCCGTTGACGATCTCGATCATGTTGACAAAGTCGAGCTCGATGATCGTTTCATTGTTGACCGTGAGCTTGTAATAGGTGCAGGTCATTTTGATTTTGGTCGTTGACTTGTCACCCGCCTTGGCAGTGCCCCAGTCGATCTCTGAGTAACGGCCGCGATAGACAACCTCAACCGCGTCATAACCTCCAGTGGTCTCGTTCTGGTAGGCGCCAGCAAAGCGAAACATGACGGCATCATGCTTGGTGGCGGCGTACTTTTTTACGGCATCGAGCACAAAGCCGCCCAGAGTGATTTCTGACTCTAATTTTTCGTTACCCATATCAATAGGGATAGGACCAGACATACCGCCTGCGCGCCAGTCTTCCAGCTTGCGGGTGAGTTTTGGCAGGGCGATCTCATCGACCTCACCTTGCCAGCTCACACCGTCTGCAAAGACATTAAAGTTTTTGAGGATTGAAGGCAGCATGTTTGCTCTCCTGAATGCTTAATATCGGGTTAACCGTTCATACGGGCTGCAAAGTCAGCCAGGTAACGGTCTGTAATGCGCTGGCGGAACATCAAGTTTTCCAGCGGTGGCACAGGGGTGTAGTCGTAGTCGATGGCCAGCTTGCCAGCTTTGAGGGTTTCTTTGCTGTTTACGGTGTCGTCATACCAGGCAGAACCATCAATGATGTAGCCACGGGAACGCAATTCACGGAACTTGGCATTAATGCCTTCAATAATGTCGCGTGCCAGGGACGGGTTAAGCGGCAAATCAACCGCCCACATGTGCGCCTCAGCCATGGTGTCGGCCAACACTTGCGCAGTGCGGGTGTAGTTTTCAAACGCAAACAGTGGGTCAGCCGAGCAGGTGCGGGATCCCCAAAAGCGGAAACCATTCTCTCGAATGAGTGTGGTGACGTCATTTTCATTGAGGAATCCAGCATCCGTGGCAGGGTTTTGCAGGTCCCATGTGACATCGTGGCTAATGCCTTCAACGCCGTTGACTGGGATATTAGATAGGGTTTTGTGCCAGCCCATTTGCTCATCTAGCTTGGCGCGCAGGCCGGCCGCACGTGCAGTGGCCCACAGAGTTTCATATAAGGCGGTTTCAGCGTTAAAGCCGCGAAAGTCTGGCCAGATCACCATGGACTCACGTGCACCGAAGTTTTCGCGGTAGGTGTTGGCCTCTTCTTTGGTTTGCGCACCGGCTGCTGACAAATAAGCAAAACCGCGCAATTCTTGCGCAATGGTGATCAGCTCGTTTGCCACTGGCAGGCTATCCAGACCAGGCGCCACCAGAATGCGTGGTTTAACGCCTAACTGTGTTTTAGCCGCCAGCAATGATTTAAGCCCGGTGTAAGCGCCACCTGTGTAAGAGCCAATGACGTTGGCAGTGGTCTCTAGCTCAGTGTCACCCTCAGCCACGCGGGTGGCGACAATGACCGGGTTAGTTTGGTCGGCAATGGCATCAAACACTCGTGCACCGGTGCCCAGCTCGCCAGCCTTGCTAGCCGCTTCACGCACTGAGGTGATCAGTTTAGGGGTATTGAGTGGAAAATATGCTGCATCAGCATCGCTGGCTGTGAACGCCAGGCCGATAATGGCCGTTGCAATGGTACGAATGGGGCGGGTGCCTTCGTTGATCTCTTCAACGCGGACACCGTGGTGGTAGTCTTGGGCCATGCCGAATCTCCTTTAGTGACTGAAAAGGATGGTGGCACAAGTCACTAAAGGAGGCGGTGTGGGGCGGTTGTATTGGGGTTTGGATACAACTATTTAGAGGCAATAAAAAACCCGCCGAAGCGGGTTATGGTTAAGTGTTTAATGCGAGATAGCCATCTTCTACGATTAGTGTCATTTACTTGCCCTAGTTTATATATGATGATTTAACCTTGATTGTGAAGTTCCTAAATCTCATATCACCAGGTGAACTTCCTTCTCTTATAATTCCATAAGCTTGAACCGTTCCAGATGGTATATCTTGAGTTCTTACAGAACCAGCAAGAGTTAACGCAACACCGGGGTTAATTACTACATCCCGCCAATTTGACGCCGATTTAGTAAACGATAAGGTTCCTACTTTAGCATTTGTCCAATCTGTCGGGCCTGTTGATACAACATCAACTCCGTACTCAGATTCTGAGGCATACCAGTTACCAGCAACATTTACCATAATTCTAAACTTAGGAGTAAGGCTCGTATTCGCTGACTCAAAACTAATCGAATCAATATTATCCGTTGTCAATCCAGTAGGGATTACTGGTAGAGTTAAAGCCCTAATTCCTGACGGGGATGTTGAGCCAGACTGGACGTAACTATATCCACTGTTAAAGGCAACTGACCATGCTCCAGATGCTGTATCATTTGTTCGGTCTATGCAAGTAGGACTAATATAAGCGTTGCTTCCAATAACAGATACAGGTTTAGTGCCCGCAGCACCAACAAATGCACTGTTCACGAATCCATACAAATTGCCAGAATCAATCCATCTCTGGCATTGAGCGATTTCAGTATTGCTAAGTGCGCGATTGAAAACCATGATATTAGCCAATCTTCCATTCAGGAAGTTTCCATATCCACTAGTTAATTTAACCGCACCTACCGTGAATTCACCGTCTGCTGAGTTCAAGCCATCAGGAAAGATGTATGGGTTTTTTGAGTATCCCATGTAGTTAGGGTAAGGCTCAAATCTCCCCTCAATATACGAGCGCATTTCAAGGCCGTTATATGTACCTGACAGGCAAGTCCATTTAAGATTGCCGCTATCTGTATATCCATTTGCTGAGTAATCAATGCTATAAGAGTAACCTGGCGTAGGCAAGCCAGTTTTAGATATGTGTAAACATGCTTTGTACTCACCGCCGTACATAGGCAATGAATAAAATAAACCATATTGCCTACGTGGGTCTGCGTCGTTTTCTTCCCACAATCCAGCAATAAAGTCATTGGTGCTGCCACCAGTTCCAGCCTTATAAAAAGCCAAGACAGTTACCTGATTGCCACCATTTTTACCAATATTCAACAAGCCATTTGAAGCAGCCGGACAGACCAAGTAATCTGATGAGCCATTAAATGCAACAGCGTTCCCTGTTGGGCCGTCAGCAACTTTTGTTACCGCACTCCCTGCGCCATTTACCAATTCAACTGGGCCAGCAGTGCCTAGTTTCGACACAAAAGGGGCGGCACTCTCTGAGAAATCCCAATAAGCAACAAGGCCAGACAAGAAATTACCACCACCCAATCCAGCCAACACCTGCTGTGTAAGAAACCAGCTCATGTTAAGCCACCTTTACGATGAAAGTGTCTGCAACAGCGGTCTTTGTGATGATTATCTGTTCGCCCTTGGCGGTTGTGGCAAGTGTTGTCACGGTAGTGCCGTCGTCGGACTTAATCCAGGTTACGCCAGAGCCAGCGTTCGCAGTGATCGTGCCAGTATTTAAATGTTGGATAACCGCGCCTTCAGGTAGCGCACCTGCGGGGCATTCTATGGTTCCGTTTGATGCATTATTGTAGGTTAAGCCTCTATCTGTATTCTTTGCTGTATTTGTGGTTTCCGTTAGCAGCCGGAAAGGGACTTTCTGTTTATTAAATTGGTTAAAAGGAGAATTAAACATCGCCCTGTTACTCCTTGTAAGCTTTTGCAGTTGCCTTGAGTGACTGAGGAACGATTTTATAAACCGTCCCAGGCATATATGGCGTGACTTTAACCAGCGTATTTGAGTGATGAATCACCGCGCTTACCTTGTCGATGCCTGCAGCCGAGCACAAGTAAAATTTGCTTGTGCCTGGTAGCTTTGCAGCGAGGGCAATTTGCCCGGCGTCCACTGCAACATAAAAGTCATCTTCGGGGGTGAATTCATCGCTGGCAGCGACTGAATTATTGATTGATGCAAGCTCTGTGACGGCCATAACAACGCTCCTAATTTGATTTAATGGATTGTGGCACCAGTCAAATAGGGGCGTTGTGCTGCGCCGTTGTATTTAGGAACGAATACAACTATTTAGTGGGTTGCGGCAAGGGGTAGTTTGATATCAGCAGCTCGGTGACAGCTTTGGATTCCTTGCTGGCGATGCTGTATTTGGTTTTGACCTCCTTGATCTCATAGCCTGCAAACAGCGCTTTTATCTCTGGCACGTTGTTGATGCTTACCAGCCATTTTGCTTTTGTTGTTGCCAGTGTATCGCGTAGGTTCATGAAGTCATCTTTACTAAAAATGCCCTTGCCGTAGTCGTTTTCGCAGTCCCAATAGGGCGGATCAACATAAAAGAATACTTCATCGCCATCGTAGCGCTTAATTAGTTGCTCATAGTTGAGGTTTTCAATGGTGACACGTGCCAGCCTTAGGTGTGTCTCGCTGAGCTCCTCCTCCAGCCTGGTGAAGTTTAAGCGGGGTTTGGTTGAGTTTGAAACGCCAAAGCTTTGCCCGACCACTTTGGCGCCAAAGGCATTGCGGACCAGGTAGTAAAAGCGTGCCGCGCGCTGGATATCAGTTAGGGTGTCATCAGCTACCCTCTGCAGCCGGTCCCACTCATCCCGGGCGATCAGCATCCATTTAAAATAGCGGAAAAATTCCTCCAGGTGGTTTTGTATCACGCGATAAAGCGTCACCAGGTCGCCATTAATGTCATTGATGACTTCGACGTGACTTGGCTCTTTTCTAAACAATACCCAGGCAGCCCCGGCAAATACTTCGGCATAACATTTGTGTGGTGGAATCAGCGGGATAATGGTGCTGGTGAGCTTTGACTTGCCGCCCACCCAGCCGAGAGGAGATTTTCTGGTGTGTTTGTTAAACATAATGAGTGCCTTATAAAAGGCGCTCATGACGCTCATGGGTGATTAATTATTTTGGCGGTGTATTTTCTACCTGGTTGATCTTCCTGCAGCGGGGACACTTAATGCTCAGGCTTATTGCCACACCTTCAGCTAATTTCTTGTTGCAATGAGTACAGCGAATATCGTGTTGTTTTCCCTTTGTGTTGGTCATACGGCCATCCTATAATGCCCCTGCCGCTAGTGGCGCAGGGTCTTCGGTTGATCCGTAGCTTGGTTACGGTGAGACGGGTGGTCTGGCGGTTGCCGCCGTCAGGTCACTCGCCCTGTTTTTTATTGTTCCAATCCCATTATTTCATTATAACGGGATTGTGTAATCAGGCCCTCTGCCACCAAGGCAGTTAACCCTTCCGACGTGCGTGGGTCGTTCAGGTCGACAAAGGTCGAGGCTAGCATCTTGTCATACCAGAGTTTCATGGGGTCTGATACACGGGTGGCGGCAACAACTGCAAGCTGTTCTGTCTGGTTAAATTTTTCCAAAAACTCCAATGGAGTTAATTTGCGTGCTAAATTTGGTAATGATTCATTAACGGCTATTGGATTCCCATCCAAATCAGCACTGATTACTTTACCCTCTAATTGAGCTTGTTTTAACTGAGCATAAAGTTCATCAGATACATCAACCGCATCAGGTGGTATATTTTCACCGTTTACTTCAAGGCTATAGAAACCTAATGAGGTTTTAGAAAATTTAATCATAATAAATACCTCTTTAATATCCGAAAGCTATCCAAAAAAGACTTCTGCTTACTGCGCCTGCATAAGAGTCTAGATAAACCCTTATGGTTGAAGCGGAAACAATTCCAAAATGTCCACTGGAAGCATCTGCAAATCCACCCGATGTTGCCGTGTTAATAGGGGTTGCTAAGCCACCAATGCAAGCATTCGGGAAAGTTATTGGCAATGTGACTGTTACCAAATTATCTGATGTGATATTTGCTGTTTGCCCCCATTGAATAATGAAGTTTCTACGAGAACCATTTGTTCTATCTCTAAATGGAATCGTAATGTAATCACTTGCTCCTATACCGCCCGCACCTAGAAGTCCAGCAAGCAAACCTGCCGGAGTGACATATTTATCATCATTAGTCCCCAGAAGAATTTCAGCTGCTGATGCTTTTGTAAAGGCAGAGATTGCAGCTATCGCAGCTTGCACAAAAGCCGTATTTGCTAACTGTGTAGTATTGGTACCAGGAGGTGCCGTTGGCGCCGTTGGTGTACCAGTCAATGCAGGTGACGCCAGTGGCGCTTTGAGTGCAAGTGCGTTTGTGACGGTTGTGGCAAAGTTAGGGTCATCACCCAGCGCGGCAGCTAGCTCATTGAGTGTGTCGAGTGCAGCTGGTGAGGAGTCAACCAGTGCAGAAATAGCATTGCCAATGCGTGAATCAAGCGCGGTTAAAAGTTGTGTAGTCTCATCGTTTACAACGGTGACGCCTTCTGCAGCGCAGATAGCACTAATCATCAGCCGCAGCCAGTTGGTCCTGCCGGCCAGTTGCTTGCCTGGCAGGTTGTCCAGGCCGTCTTCACCGCCTTCGACCACATCCTCAGTTTCAAATCTGTAAACCTCTGGAGACCAGTTATTACTTTCTGTCACGCCAGCCATAGTTTTTCCTTAGCTAATAGTTGTGTTGACCACGCCCCGGGTATAGGTGCCGTTGCGTTTAAATTTTCCGTTGTGCCGGAGTGATGCCTGGCTAAAATCAATGGCGGTTAGCCAGATAGCTTTGCGCTTGACGCTCTCTAAAGTGCGCTTCATCAAATAGGCCTGGTCGATGGTGACCGGCCGCTTGAGTATCACCCTGAAATATGGCCAGCCAGCCATTCCCATGCGTTTATGCATGCCGTTGCGCTTGATGGTGCCGTCATGTCTCTTTGCGTGCAGGCGCTCAATAATCTCGGCATCTGGCTGCCCAAGTGCTGCAAGTGCTGCCAGTACGCCGCCCGGGGTGCCTTTGTGGCGGTGGATTTCACGGGCGGCTTTAATTGCGCTGCGCTTGCGACCTTCTGACCAGGTGTTGTCCCATTCGTCTACGCTCAATGCCCAGGCCAGGTATGGCAACAGGTTTAATGGGCAGGTGTCAGCGTTCCAGATACTTAACAGGGTAGGGGTGTTGCTAAAGTCATAAGCGACATTTGCCAGCGCCTTTTCAAGCGGTGTGCTTGAGTTTGGCAGCTGGTTACTCATGCCTCAACCCCTGCAACACTGACGGTGATACCTGTGCAAAATGGCGCTTGCGTGTCGTCGCAATAGATATTGTCCGCTGGCTCAATAATGCTGATGCGTTTGATTGTGCTGGCGTATGACACGCCCTTGATGGCGCTCTCATCGATATCGCCGCCAATTCGGTGCATGGAGTTAGCAAATACGGCTAAATTGCTTTCTGCATTGTTGATCGCCAGCTCGGCGGCGGCACCAGGGTATAGCACCAGCTCGATGTTTAGCTGGTAAGTCACAATGGTGGCAGAATGGACATTCACCTCATCACAGAGTGGCCGGATCATTTTGTCATTGAGCGCGGCTTCAACCGTGTCAATGAGTTCTGCGCTTGCTGACCCGTCACCGGTGCGCGAAATGATGTACACATCTACTTGACCAGCTGCAATAGTGCTCGATGGTTTGGCGTCTTTTACCTGACCGCTGGCACTGAGTGCGTGGTAAATATAGGCGCCTTCTGGCCCTGCCGTGCTGTAACCCTCTGGTTGCAGGCTCAGGCGGTAGCGATATTCGTCGTCTGTCTCGTAAACGTCTGGCGTGGGCGGTATTGCGTCAGGATCCCCCGCCGTGACCAGTAGGCGCTGCTCACCGTTGTAGTAGGTAATGCCGATATGGTCCAGATTGTTACCTGTGGCCGTTGCCAGCAATAGTTCGCGCACCTCCTGGTTGTAGCGGTTGCGCAGCAACATTTCCTGATAGGCGCCGTCTTGCAGGATTTTCACTGCGGGCTCACTCTCCAGCTCGATCACGGCCGCAAATTCCGGATAGTCAGCAATGAAGCGCGCCTTTTTCTCAGCCAGGATGGCTTCAAAGTCTACCGTCTCGATAATTGAGGGGGTGGGCAACAAATTAAAATCGACAGCGTTTGCCATGGTTTAGACCTTGAGTGATAGCGGCAGGTTATAGAGCACCTTGCCGGATTGATCGACACGCATGCTGTCAATCTCAATAATTGACTTGCCGCTTAAATCAAAGGCGCGATTGACCTGAGTGATCACGATGCGTGGCTCCCATCGTGTAAGGGCCAGCACAGCGCCAGCCATCATGCGCAGGCGGGTGACTTCGTTGTTTGGGTGGTCAACCAGGTCAGGGATGATTGAGCCGTAACTGCGGCGCTTGGTACGGGTTCCGATGCGGGTGCCAAGGATATCGCCGCAGGATTGCTGGATATGCTCGGCATCAGTGATGCGCTTGCCAGTGAGGCGGTTCATGCCGGTGTAGGTGGTCATAATGGACCTCCGGTGCCTGGGTGCGTGTGGGTGTGTAGCACAATGCCGTTGCTGGAGAGAATGCCGCCAGCGTGGATCAGGTTGCCCGTGATAGTGATGCTGTAGTCAGACAGGCCTGCATAACCAGTCATGCCGTTTTTATATGTGAGCATGCCTTCTACCTCAACAGCACCGGTGTTTTCAACAAGAGGGGTGTCGAAGGTAATTTTTTCGCTAGCCTGTACCAGCAAGGTTTTAATACCACTAATCACCATGGCGCCTGTGGCGTGGTTGTACATCATGGCTGCCCCATCGGGATATTGGCGCATATGCACATTAGGGTTTGCGCTTGGTGCGTCAAACTCATCGCAATACATGCTGGGCATGACAATGCCGTTTTCAATCACGCCGCTGGGTGACAGGATCATGACTTGCTCGCCAATACTTGGAGGATCCCACTCTTTTGTTGCCCCAGCGCGCCCAGCACGCCAGCGTAACCAGTTTGTGAGCAGGTTGCCGGTTTTGACACGCACACGCCTGGCCGCATAGTCGATTTGTTCAATCGACCCAAAGCGGATCAGGTTTTCTACCATGCGGGAGAGTTCGGCAACATTCATGCGCCTGAGTATAGTCAAAAGCTTTTTAGCTTTGTTTTTGGCTGGTTGTATTTCAACTATCGGCAATATGCTTGATGACAATATCGCGGATCATTTCTATGTTGTCGGCATTAAAGCCCAGTGTTTTACGCTCTGGATATTTTGCGGTGAGATCGCGGTCTCTAAACACTTTGTCACGCAGGCCGTAATAGTGAACCTTCATGATTTTTTGCACCTGGTCTTTAAATGCGACGGTGGCTTTATCGGGGGTGGCCTCAGTTTTTAACCACTTGGCCAGCCTCACCTTGCTAAACATAGTGCGACGGATGCGGCCCTCTTTTGCGCGTAGTTTGCGTGGCTCGAAGCGGGTGCCATCGGGGTTGAGCTGTGCTGATATCTGCTTTTGGTTGGCAGCGCGCAGCTGCTTGGCAACTTCACGCGCCAGTTTACGGCGCTGTGATGATTCCAGGCTTTGAATGATGGCAGAGAATTGTGCCTCTAATTTGCTGAAGTCGTTCACGGGGTGACCAGCTCACCATTTGCCCGCAATTCCCAAGGGCTTGGCCCGGTGAGGTCATTTAACTCAGGCTCAGGCACGTGTGTCATATCAAAATTGTCGCCATTTTTGACGATTTTCACCGCCTCTGAGAGTGGCATTTTGATGCTGATGTCATAGGTTTTATTGTTGATTGGCTCGCACTCAAAAATGATGCGGTTCTCTGCTTTATCAGGGTTTTGCATGAGGTCTGGCTGGTTGGTGGCAACCCAACGCAACAGGGGCAACACAATCGTGTCCGGGTGGCCCTCATAATCAATGACCAGAATATTCAGCTCGTAGCGGTATTCAAAACTCAGGCTGCTCAGCCTGGCAACGATGTTGCCGTTTTCAATAAACACCTTGAGCTTGTCAGGGTGTTTTTTAAACTGCTCGACATTCTCTGTGAGTTGCTCGCGTAGGGAGGTGGCTTTATCCATATTGGCCTTTACCAGCGGTATTCGGCACCCACGCCGATAAAGTAGTCTTGTTGGCCGGCGCCGGAGATTGGTTGATCAATAGAAGCGATGGCACCGACATGCACATTTTTGATTTGCAGCACATCTTGCCGTAGCTGCAGCCGGGCGACCTGCTGGCCGTTTTTTAACCCGGCATACAGGCCAACGCCGCCGCGTGTATCCATAGCAAGCCATGGCAGCGGCTCAGTGGTGACGTAGATGGTACTTTCACCCGTATCGGCATCAATCACCGTGGTGACAGTTTTTGGGTGATCGTCTTTTGCATCGATGCGGGTGCCTGATATGACCTGTTTACTGTCATCTTTGACTACCGTGGCAGGCAGCTTTAATTGTTGCTTGGTTTTGGCGCCGCCAGAATACACTTTGACCGGGCTGGTTAATGCCAGGTCAATCAGCGGCGTGTTGATCAGCACTGGTGCCGGGGTGGCCTCAACGGTTATGCCCTCACTTTGCGGGGCAGGTTGACGGCCAAAAACCAGCCAGACCACCGCCGCGATGCACAGCAATACAATGACCTCAAGCGAGATTCTCTTTAGCATTTGCATATTCATAGGCCAGCTTTTGGTCATAGAAGTTTTCTTTATAGGCGGGGCCGTTGTAGATTTTGGCGAACTCTGCCCATTTTTTTGATTTAAGTGCGGTGTGTAGCTTGGTGTCAGCCTCAATAAAGCGGATAAAGGCATTGAGCTGCTTGCCCTCACACACTTTCATGGACTCTACAAACTCAAACACGGAATCAAACCCAGCCCCAGCCCAGTTAAAGCCCATGATCTGATACGCACCCCATGAACAGGACTCCATGGCGCAGACCACATCAATCTGGCTGGCTAACCCCAGGCGAGTGTATTCACTGGCGCCGCCAATGTAGCCACCCCGGGCTCTATTGATGATGGCTGGATAGCTTTTCATCAGGGCGACAGCATCCTTGCCAATGCGGTCAAGCTGCTTATACATGATGTGACGCTCATACAGAATCTTGGGGCGGCCATCTTTTAAAAAGCCGGTGCCGGTGCTCTCAACCTTATGCACGGCGATGATGCTGGCAGCATCGACTTTAAGGTATTCGGCTGCACTGTTGATGTCGTCCATGTTCAGCAGCTTGATGATCTCTTTTTTGTCACCCTTGAGGGCGATCATGGTCTTGGGACCAGCAATGCCATCTGCAATCAGATTGTGTTGCTTTTGTACTTTGATGACCGCCTGATAGGTCTTTTCATCAAAGTGGCCGGTCATGGGCACGCCTAGCAGTTTTTGCAGGCCGCTGACCTCATAGCCGATGGATCCGTTTTTAAGCATGCTCACCCCCATGGTCTGTTTTGCGTCTTTGCGGAATATTCATGGAAGGGATTTTTTTAACAGGCCTGGTGAATCGTGCATATTTATCCCGGTACCAATGCACAAACCTGAGTGCCTGGTAACGGGTAATAAACAGGTCGACCACATTGCCTCGGCTATTAATGAGTGCAGCAGCCAGCAGCGTTTTAAAAATCAGGCTGCTAACAGGGTAGTCACCCCCAGAAAACAGTACGGTTACGATATCGTAACCAGCGGCAATAATGAGTAGATAGGCCAGTGCAGACATAACTGGCTTGTAACTGGCACCTGGTGGTTTTTGATAACACACAGTGCGCAGCAATATGACCAGGCTGACTACAATATGCAAAAAGTTAAGCATCAGGCGTCTCCTTTGATGAGTGGCAGTACTTTGGCCCAGTTGATGCGTGCAAGGTACAGGAGCACGTGCACGACGATGGCGCTACAAAATAAGGCGCCTATGGCTGGGCTGATGACCACCTCATTGAGTTTTATTAAATCAAGGGCTTTGGATAGCAGCTGAGAAAATCCATGGGCACCCCATAACCCGCAAAACAATGACACCAGCATCAAAAAGAGTTTGTATAAGATTTTGGTTTCCTGGCTGGACATGACAAAAACGACAGAGCCACAAAGCGCACCTAATAGAATGGCCTCGTTAATGCCTGGAAAGAACACAGACAGTGCTGCGATGCTGATCACTGAGGCGGTGGTTAGTGTGGTTGGCTCTGTCATTTTTTTTCCCCTTTTTAATCCCAAAGTTGCGTGAGTGAGGTTTGAGTCTCCACGACTGTCTCTGGCAGTTCTACGATGGTGCCCATTGGTAACTCAGGGCCTAAAAAAGCAATGTGAGGATTGCTGACCAGGACCTGTTCAACGATGGCTGTTGTTTTTAAATGGCGCCAGCAAATCAGGTCTACGCTGTCGCCTTGTTGTGAGCGGACCTGCATCAAATCAGCTCCACATTGCTGTGCGGGCTATCCAGCATGTCAGAAATCGCCCAGTAAGCGTTGCGGCGTAGGTCTTCAATATTTGGGGTTAACTGGTCAGCGGTCTCGCGGCCGGCCGTCGTGGTGTCAAAGTCCCGGTATGTTTCAATCACCTCGGCTTTAACCAGGCAACCAACGGCACGCAGGTAGTGATGCACGTAGGTGTTGCTTCCATCAATTTGTGGTGCATCGATATCGGCCAGCTTTTCAACACCCGCAACAATTTGTTCTGCCTTTAATACAGCCAGTTGACGGTTAACATTAATCACTTGATTAATGATGCAGTGACGCAGGCGCAGCGTGGTGATGGTGCCATCGATGCGATTTGCCTCTCGGAAGTCTGCCAACACGATGTCAGGGAAAAAGCCATCGTTCTCGATGGTTGCTTCTGGTGTGTCAATGCTGGGGGAGGTGACCATCATGGTGTTGATTCCTTAGCAGAGGTGGGCGGGCTTTGTGCTGTGGAGACCGTTCCTGCACTCCACCCGCGCCTCTGGTGCGGGGTACGCTCGGTTATAGCAGCTATTCGCTGCTTGAATTCTTAATCTCACGCTCAAGGTTCTCGATGTCTTTTTTAACACCGGACTTTTCAAACAGAGACAATGCTTTTTTGAGTTGCTCAAGGGCTGCAGGCTTATCAGTTGGCCGCAGTGCGTAGCCATAGGCCTTGTGCAGTTTGGCGCGCACCGGGTCAAACAAATCACAGCCTTTAGTGATTTCAATAGTGAGGGCGATGATTTCTGCTGACATTTCTTGCCCGGCATTAATCAGCTTGATTTGTGCCTCGGCAATATCCTCTGCCACGATGTTGGCCAGGTCGCGCTGGTAGTTATCTGTCATGGACAGTTTGTGCTTGATGCAATACGCAGCAATGCGTAAGGCCAAGTCAAAGTCACTGACATCAATGGCCCACACAAGCATGGTGACCAGGACATCATCTTGTGTGCCAGCATCGCTGGCTATCACGCCCTCTACCCATGGCAGATATTTAGGCAAAAGCTCTTTTTTCTTGGCCGCTTTCAAGTCCAGGCCTTTAATGCCTTTGAGGTCGCGCTGATCTTGTGCGAGATCCATCAACTTTAATTCGTACTGGCTGGCCGCCTGTGTGTTTTCACCGGCTGACTGGCTGTTCTTTTCTGCCAGTACGCGCTCACGGTGGCGGGCGGCTGGTGAGAGTTCGCGTGGTTTTTTCTTGTCTGTCATGATGGGGGTCTCCATTAATTAAAAAGGGCAGGGAACCCCTGCCCATTTGTTTTGATTGATTAATCAACCAGCTCGATATTCTCGGCAAAGGCAGTCAAGCCGTAGTCTTCTACGACATAAGCGTCGTTGCTGGACTCGTAGTTTTCGATGCGGTCACGTTTGGCGTTGTCGACGATGGTGCGGCGACGCTTACCGTTTTGATAGTAGCGGGACAGGTTATCCAGACGGGTGACCAAAATCGCATCATCTGGGAAGTAAGGCACGCGGACGGCAGGCAATGCGCCAACAGTGACCTGGCTGGTCAGGATTTTGGTTGCCAGCTGCTCAGTCGGCGCCTGTGACACGTTGATGATGCCGAACATCTTGTCGGAGATCAGCTTGCGGCCAACAACACATACCAGCTCAGTGTCTTCGCGGTACCAGGGCTCCATGAGGCTGTTCACCATGTCGTGCACCAGTGCGTCGATGTTTTTGTAACCGTTAGCTGCTGCAACACTTGAACCAATTTCGATGGTGCCGGATGATGCTGCCACTTCATCCATGTAACGCTCAGGCGCGAATTGGCGAATCTTTTCCAGCCAACCGATATTCACGTCCTGCAACATTGGGTTGGCAACCTTGTCGCTGGTCGCTGCACGGCTAGTGCCATTAAAGCCGATCATGATGGCATCCAGCGCAGCACGTGTAAGCAACATATTGCGGATGCGGGTTTGGAAGTCTGGAAACTTGGCCCACATATCCAGTTTTGAATAACTGAGGTATGTATCAAAGTTGGTTTGGGTGCACAGATAGCCGTCAGCGTCCAAGGTGGTTGGGTCTGTCACAGCACGATCTGTCGTGGCTGTATTTGTGGTGCCAGAGACTGGCGCGCCGATGCCTAGACCAATTTTTTCGCCCTGTTGCTCATCCACACCTACGTTGTTGATGCGGCCAAGGAACTCGACGCTTTCTTGCATGCGGTTTTCCATACGCTGCTGCACGGATGGTGTGGCAGTAAACTTCTCAGATACATCTGAGACGCCATTGAGATTGGCAACCTCATCACGGTAGGCGTTGAATAGTTTTCGTGTTTCGTTTTGCATTTTTAATCCTCTTAACGTGGTTACCGGTCTCTTGTTTAATGGTTACCTAGCAGTCTGTTTTTTCGTGTGTTGTGCTACCGCCTGCAGCCTGTGAGCGCTGGGCACCTTCTGGCTGTTTTTCCAGTTTTTCCTTCATGTCGTTAAAGTCTTTAGTGACCTTGTTCAAGCTGGTTTGCAGGGCATTGACCGCTTCGGCTTGTTTGTTCATCAAGTCACCGAAAGTCTTTGCCATGCCTGTGGTCAACTCTTGAGCGAATTTTTGCGGGTCAAAGGTTTCAGTGGTGGCAGTCTTGACCTCTGGTTTTGGCTCTGGCGCTTTTTCGGCTGCTTTGAAAAATCCGGCCATGCCAGTCAGTAACTCCTGCACAAAGTTTGGTGTTTGTGCTGTTTCTGTTGCAGCAGGGACATCGCTGTATTGCAATGGCTGAGATTCCACCGCCGCAACGATCATGGTTGCAGGGTCATTTTTACGGTTGGCGAAGGGATTCTCTTTGGCTGTGCTGGCAAATTTCAGCACTTCGGTTCCCAATGAGGCAGGGCTATCTGTCATTGCCAGGCCTGACAGGTAGAATTTGTTTGTTTTGGCAAAGTTAGGCCAAATCTCGGCACTAAAGAAAATCTTCTGATTTTGCTTTTGTGTCATCTCGATCATGGTGTCATCACAAAGCAGCTGGGCTTCTAGCGTTTTTTTCTTTTGCCCGAAGACTTCTTTTTCACCAACACGTACCGCTTTTACGCTGCCATACATTTTGAAAGCAGAGTCTGGATAGGTTGATCTGAAATGCTCCAGATTGATTCGCGCCGTGTATGTGTCTGGATTGTAAGTAGCTGCAGCCTCTTCAATCATTTGTGCTGTAACTTCGCGGCCGTCTGTGGTGTCGCCTTCAGTGATGATTGCAATGAACTGGCTGAGCTTTTGCATGTTTGTTCCCTTTATTGATTCGGTTGCGTATCTACTTGCGGCTAGTCTGTAGAGTTGGCTTTTATTGTTCAATCTGGTGCGGTTGTATCGGTTATTGAATACAACTGGCTTAAATGCAGCGTGGTTTTAGGGGCGGGTACATTGCCTGCATGACACAAATCACCGAACTGGACCCACGCAGACACGCCAAGTTTTTATACTGGGGCGGCCATAGTATTGCCAAAATCAGTGAGCAGCTTGGTGTTCCACGGCCAACGGTTGATAGCTGGAAACGCCGCGATAAGTGGGACGATACTGATCCGCATGAGCGGATTATTCTGACGACTGAGGCGCGTTATAACCTCTTAATCATGAAGGCTGAGAAAACAGGCTCTGACTATAAAGAGATCGACCTGTTAGGCCGACAGATGGAGCGCCAGGCAAGGATCACAAAATATAGCGATGGCGGTAATGAGGCCGACCTTAACCCGAATGTTAAAAACAGAAACAAGGGTGATCGCAAAAAGCCGCCGCGCAATGAGTTCACTGAAGAGCAGGCAGAGAAAATACATAGAGCTTTGCTGGAGAACCTGTTCGGGTATCAAAAGCTTTGGTATGACGCAGGGCTTGAGCATCGCCTCCGTAATATCCTCAAAAGTCGCCAGATCGGTGCGACCTGGTACTTTGCCCGGGAGGCATTGGACGATGCCTTGCAAACTGGCCGCAATCAGATATTTCTATCTGCTAGTAAGGCGCAGGCGCATGTGTTCAAGGAGTACATCAAAGCCTTTGCAATGGAGGCGGCTGACCTTGAGTTAAAAGGCGACCCGATTGTATTGCCGAATGGTGCCACGCTGTACTTTTTGGGCACTAATGTCCGGACGGCGCAAAGCTATCACGGCAATATCTACATGGATGAGATTTTCTGGATCGGTAAGTTTGCCGAGTTTAGAAAAGTGGCCTCTGGTATGGCGATGCATAAGCATTGGCGCCAGACTTATTTCTCAACCCCTTCCAGTATTCAGCATGAGGCGTATCCATTTTGGACGGGTGAACTGTTTGCAGGCAAGAATGAGGAGCTGATTCTTGACGCAAACGACCCACGCTTGAATGGTGGCATGCTTTGTCCGGATGGTCAGTGGCGCCAGATCGTTACCGTGATGGATGCCGTGCGCAGTGGATGTGATTTATTTGACATTGAGCAGCTGCGCCGTGAATACAGCACTGATGAGTTTAACAACCTGCTCATGTGCATGTTTATTGATGACTTGCTGAGCGTGTTCCCTATGTCTGAAATGCAGTTGTGCATGGTGGATAGCTGGGAGGTTTGGGAAGACTACAAGCCATTTGCATCGCGCCCATTGGGTAACCGCCCGGTGTGGATTGGTTATGACCCTAGCAATGGTGGAGACAGCCAGGCACTTGCGGTGATTGCGCCACCATTGGTGCCTGGCGGTAAGTTTAGGGTGATCGAGAAACATAAATTTTATGTGTCTGATGACTATGAGAAACAAGCCGAGTTTATCAGGCAGATCACGCTGCGCTACAACGTGGAAAAGATCACTATTGATGCGACCAGCATCGGGTCAGCGGTGCATCAGTTGGTAGTTAAGTTTTTCCCTGCTGCGCAAGGCCTCACCTATAGCCAGGAGCTTAAGGCACTGATGGTGCTGAAAGCAAAACAGGTTGTCAGCAAGCGCCGACTGGAGTTTGATGCAGGCGACAAAGATATCGTCAGCGCATTTATCTCGATTAAAAAGACCCTCACCGAGAGTGGCCGCTCTATGACTTACAAGTCTGACCGCAGCAAGAAAACAAGCCATGCGGATATCGCCTGGGCAATTATCAATGCCATTTATAACGAGCCGCTGACAGCTAGTGCGGACAAACAATCCATTGTGGAGATTTATTCATGAGTAAGAAAATTCAACCAAACGATGAAGTCTTGGCGTTTACCTTTGGCGATGATATTGAGGCCATCAATAAGCGCGACATTTTTGACTATCTCCAGTGCAATAAAAACGATAAATGGTATGAGCCGCCTGTGGACTTTAATGCCGTGGCAAACATGAGATTATCTGCCGTGCATCACGACAGTGCGCTCACGGTGAAGTGCAATATTCTTAGCGGGACCTTTGTGCCGACAAAGTATATGGATTCGATGATGTTTCAAAAGCTAGCATTGAATTTTTTAGTCTTTGGTAATACCTACTATGCGAGTCAAAAATCAGTACTTGGCAACAAAATTAAAGGCGATATCCTGCCAGCAAAATACACACGGGTAGGGCTTGAACCTGAGCAGTTTTTCTACGTGCCCGTGTACAACGAATACACCGAGTATAAGGGCAACGTGTTTCACCTGATGGCTCCTGATATCAACCAGGAGATTTACGGCTTGCCACAATACCTATCAGCGATTAATTCAATCATGCTCAATGAAAGCGCCACGCTGTTTCGTCGCCGCTATTATAAGAACGGTAGCCACGCCGGATATATCCTTTACATGACTGACGCTGCGCAGGAAAAGGGTGACATCGATGCTATTCGTAAGGCACTCAAAGATGCCAAGGGACCAGGTAATTTTCGCAACCTGTTTGTGTATGCACCCGGGGGGAAAGAGAAGGGCATCCAAATCATTCCAGTGGCAGAGGCTGCTGCTAAGGATGAGTTCACTGGCATAAAAAATATCAGCCGTGATGACATGCTGGCCATTCACCGCGTGCCCCCTCAGCTGATGGGGATTATCCCAAACAATACAGGCGGTTTCGGTGACGCCGAGAAAGCGGCAAAGGTTTGCTATATCAATGAACTCAAGCCTATTCAAACGGCAATGCTATCGCTGAACGAATGGCTAGGCGATGAGGTGATCAAATTCCGTGAGTATGAGCTGGCCGTGACAACGCCAGCCTGATCAGCTCGTTAAAGTTTCCACAATACTCAACACACCGCCCTCGGGCGGTTTTTTTTCGCCCATCCACCACGCAAAGCCATGACTGCTTAAAAAATAGGCACCTACCACCCGGCGCGCGCGCTCGTGACCCCGCCACGCCCACCCGCTTTATGTGTCTAAAACCATGCACACGCATGATCTTGGCGGCGTGAGGCATGCTGTGTGTTTGCATTGATGTTTGTTTATCTCGTTGCCAATTCAAAATCATGCACATATGTCATGCAGTGCCGTTTTTAATCCTGGCTGTCCTGAATTGTGTCTGCAATCAGATTTGCTCATCGGAAATAGGTAACTTTAGTAATGAAACTATTAAACGGCCTTGTAACCCGCCTGGAATATAGATTCTTGAATTACCTTTCAAAGGTAATTTTTAGTAATAAAAAAGGTAATCTTTTATAACTATATGATTCTATTAGTTTTTATTTTTGAGTGAATTACACTTCAAAAAGGTAATCTAGTTACCTATAAATTACCATTTAATTACCTTTAATATTTTGTATATAACATATTGATATTTATTGATTATTTGAACTTTTAAAAATGCACATTACCAATATTACCTTTTTCCGATGGGCTGATTTTTTAATAGGTTTCTTTTTGCGTTGGCACGTTGTTAGTGTTGTTGGCCAGAGTTTTTGAATGATGATCTTGCAGCGGTATCTGCTATATAATCGATGACGCATTCACCTGAATGCACAGGTCGTACATCCCTGTAAAAAAGGCCATCTTCGGATGGCCTTTTTCTTGATCGAATTTTGTTGATTTGACAAGAATTGCGAAGCGCTTCGCAATTCTGCATAAAAGCAAAAAGGCCTCGCATCGCTGCAAGGCCTTATTCTATTTGGCTCCTCAACCTGGGCTCGAACCAGGGACCTACGGATTAACAGTCCGGCGCT
>VFQN01001512.1_pt1 | contig 38732 bp, 38 predicted proteins | sample 3512371 | NCBI WGS metagenome assembly VFQN01 (sample SAMN10412370, study PRJNA504923) | tailings metagenome | isolation source: Replicate 2 from Balatoc abandoned mine | place: Philippines: Itogon, Benguet | collected 2017-08-28
TTGTATTCTTTCGGGTGTATTCACTTTCGACAAATGAGAACGGTAAATCATGGATTATAATCCACTCAATCCACCGGAATAGATTGATAGCCTTTCTCATACGAGAAGAATTTAACTTCTCAAAGTGGATCGGTTGCAAATTCACCATACACTCCGCTTGACTTAAAATCTCCACTAATACTTCAGCAAAGGCAGGATGTAACCTCTCTAAATGAGAGAAGAGGTTACTGTAACCTCGAGCATGGCAGTGGGCGCAACTGTAAACTTGTTTACATGCTCTACACGTAAAATGGTTAATATCGTTATGATCGAAGAAAAAGGCAATAATGTCAGCGTGCTTCAAGCCTTTGCTTCGAGCGAGTTCTTTCCAATAATTGCTCATTGAATATATATAATAATGAGAGATAATAATTATGATGATAACATGATCTGCGTGATTGAACTTCTTCAAGAAACGAGGAAACCTTTTTTCAGTTTGTGAGTCAAGATCCGACTTCTTTCTCGCGGAAATTGCCCTCCGGTCAAGTCGCCGCCTGAAAAATAGTGTGATCCACTTAGTGTTTTCCGACCTCTGGTTTCATCACTCTTCAATCTCTTTAATTCAATACACAATACTCTTTAAAATCCTGGACAACAAGGAATAAGAGAATGGGGAAGAATGAAAACATCATTTTTAAATCAAAACGAGAATGGCCATGAAATTCGTCGATTTTAAGGACAATGTTGAGTCAGATTTGATTTCTCTTATTTCCCATGAATTACGTGACAATGGCATCGTCCTTATTCGTCATGTACCGCATCGGGAGAAACTTTCTTGTGTCGGAAGCGCCCTGGGCGATGTCGAGCAACCTCGAGAAGTTGGTGAAGGACCATTTTCAGTTATAACTGCTCGCGAAGATGTCATTTCTCAAAGAGAATCTTTTAGCAGTGCTGATGGTTACTCGTCCAAAGCTTTGCCTCTTCATACAGATCGTAGTGCTAAGAAAAATCCACCTGATATCTTAATTTGCGTGGTTGAAAAGCAATCATCCACTGACGGTGAGTCAACTCTCTGTGATGGCAAGCAAGTCGCGGAACACGTGAAATCTGAAAATCCAGAATTCTTCCATTTACTTCTCACTACACCGGTTCACTTTCAGTTCAAAGACGGATCGTTAAGTGCCCCCTTACTTGAGGAGAAGAATGGAGTCTTTAGTTGGAGACTTCGTCAAGATGGGCAAATCTTCCTCCCTCTCGCTTTAGTAGAGCATTGGAAGTATTTTTTACAAGTCCTGTTGCAGTTTACTTATACTTTGCGCTTTGAAGAGGGTGAAGGATATGTTTTAAATAACAAAAGATGGTTTCATGGAAGAAATTGCTTTGAAGGCGAAAGACGGGTTATAAGATTACTGATAACAAGTTTTGAGGAAAAGAAGCTGATTCAAGGATTTCAATCTTCCTTTGTAACTGCTGCTCCAAACTTTGTTGAAAATGAAGTGAGTTTGATTGGTAATGCAATTGCAGAGTTTCGATCTACGAATCAAATGGGACAGCTTTTTGGATTGACAGTCGGTGGTGCAGCTGCGAATACAGCACAAGCGTTAAATGAAATCGGGGTAAAGACTTCCATCATTTCAGCTGTTGGGAATGATTTACTTGGAGATTTTGTTATCAAGAAGCTCACTGAACAAGGTATCGATACTCGGTCGATTATTCGAGTTCCCGATCGCATTACACCTGTAACCTTCGCCAGTGCGACGACTGATGGTAAAACTGAGTTTTCTTCGTATTTATTCGAAGGAATTTCTGATCCACTTTCTGCTCTGACATTGGAGAACCTCAACCAAACTATCCCGTTTAACTCAGCTGTATTTGACTTCACGGAGGCCATCATCCGTTCACCTCTACAACGGCAGCTTCTTCAAGCAATTATTACAGAAAGAAAAATAAGCAAAGCAAAGATTGTTTATGCAGTTAATTTCCGTCCACAAGCTTGGGGAAACCTTTCGAAAGAAGAAATTCGCTTGATCCAATTAGACGTCAGCAAGGATTGCGATTTAATGATTTGCAATAAATCAGAATTTCTGTTTCTCATGGGAAGAGATGATGACTGTTTCGATTTAGTCCGGCATCAACTATTAAGTGATTCTTCATTCAAAGCTCTTGCGAAAGTGGTAATAATTACAAGTGATTCCCGTGATGTTTTACTTCTTGGGCCATTCGGCTGGTGCGTAGTGCCTGTGATTGCCCAAAGGGCAGGAAACTCTTCGAACCACATTGGAGCAGGAGATTCGTTCCATGCAGGTGTTTTGTATTCGATTTATAAGTATGGTTACCCGAAGTGTCGCTTTGACTGGATTCGAACGGTCAAATATGGCTGTATTTTAGCCTCCCAACATGTGACTGGACAACCCGCAGCTCCTCCGAGTTTATCCTCTAATGAGAGCAATACGGCTGATATTCCTCCAAAGACGTTAATTTTGTTTGACATCGATGGCACTCTCGTTCGTACCGAGGAAGCTTCTTTACTTGCCTGGAATTCATGTTTATCTTCGATTCTTGGCAGCGAGGTTGATATACAAAAGTTAACGCAAAGCAATCATTCTACACTCCAAATGGATGGAACAACTGATCTGAAGCTATTCGAAGAGGTATTGGAAGCTCTGAACATTTCTCAAGAAAAGATTCGTTCTTATGTGCATTTATTTTTCCAACGTTTACCGGATTGTCTTGAAAAAGCCTTTACCACGAAGCCTCCTTGTTCTTGCCCTGGTGTAAAGTCGTTGTTAAAAGGGATTTTATCTTCAACAACGGCTGAAATAGCACTTTTAACAGGGAACAGTTTGAACAGCGGACTAGTGAAATTAAAGGCTTGTGACGTTGATTTAAGCTTTTTTAATCTAGAATTTTCTGCTTTTGGAGATACAGAAAGAGTTCGTTCTCATTTGGTTGAGAAAGTTATTAAAGACTCTCGCCACATGCTCTGGGATCGTGTCATTATTATTGGTGATACACCAGAGGATGTTAAAGCAGCGAAAGATAATGATTGCATCTCTGTTGCAGTTGCTACTGGACGTTATTCTGTTCAAGATCTTCAAGTGTATCACTCAGATCTCGTAATATCACAATTTAGTGATGATCAAGAGGAAAATGTCTCTTTGCTTGGATTCCTTCCAAAGCGTTCTTGTCATCAGCATTGATTTCATGTTTGATTGGTTTCGCATGACATATCTTCTTTGTTCTTATTTCTCTTATGTTCATCGTCTCATACGATATTTTTATATTTTTGTAGTAGACTTAGTCTTCTAAGCTTGTCTTGTGTTGGTTTTTCGCCCTCTATTACTTTTTCATACTTTTCCGCTATCAAAGCCACCGGCAAGGAGATGTCATAATATAACTTCAATTATCTTATTACCCTTCATTAACATTACAGAACATGGGTGATCGAAAAACTACAGATCTTTGCGAGAAAACTAACATTAGGACCTGAAGGAAGTCTTTTAGATAGAAGAACTTCGATGCGAAGACGCTCTAACAAAGTAGAAGGAATGGATGAAAGAGTTCAAAAAGGGATGCCTCATTGTTAATTCGTGACTACAGTCGGAATAAAGTCGTTTCCACACTTCACTACGCCATCCACAGTCTCGCAAATACCAGAGTTGCAGCGATTTAAGTGATACGGGTAATACAAACCATGGGGACAACTCTTACTGCAAGGTTGACTGCACATGAGATCATCATAAAAATATTGATCAACTTCATCGCTACCGCGCTGAATAAACTTCTGCATGGTTTGATAACAAACATCCAAAGTATCGAAGATTTCGCACCGGTTGGCGTAGAGCAATTTGCATTCTTTTCATAAGAGGTAACACACATGACCTTCGTCGCATTCGTTGCATTTCCCACGACAACAACAACCGCAAGGAAGAATAACACGATGTGGAACAACATGTCTACCTTGATCTATTTGAGTGAAACTGTCAAACCGTGCTTTGTGATTTGCATCCATCACACCTGTGGAAGTGCACAAACACCTCCCTGCAAATGCATTCATCTCAATGTCACGAGATCGACTGAAACACCTCAATGAGATGAGATCCGGTGAGAGGGAAAGAGCGAACATTCATTTACAAATTAATTGCAATCGAAGAAGAAAGAATGGGTGAATTAGTCGATCAGTGCACTCCGCTCCAAAGACTTGCTGGGGGATTATCCATGTGCCTCTCCGCGATTGTGATGATCCTTGGGTTTTGGTGGGGATCCCACGGAAATAGTAAGCATGAAGGATGGTTGGGTGGATTTAATAAGTGCACCCTTCATGCTGTGCTGATGCTCCTTGGAATGTGTTTTTGTTATACTCAAGCGATCGTCTCCTTCCGAGTACTTCACTCTCTCGGACACGGTCTCACGAAATTCTTGCACTTTCTCTGGCACTCATGTACAGTGGGTTTGATGATTGCAGCTCTTACTTTCATCATTAAGTGGCATAACGAGATGAAGTTTGGTCACTTAACGAGCATGCACTCTTGGCTAGGATTGATGCTCGTCTTCATTTACTTCCAAAACTGGGTATTAGGAATTGTAAGTTTTGGAGGAGTTATTAGTCTTTCTGAAGAATTCAAGCGAAAGTATTTGCCCTCTCATCGCTTCCTTGGTATTGTTGGAGTTCTCCTAGCTGCTGTGGTTATGGAGACAGGCATCGCACAGAAAAATTGGCTTGATGGACCGAATGGATGTCTTTACACCTTCACTGATAACCAGTATAAACAAGATCCTGCTTCCGGCTATGATGAGATTGCGGATGGCTGTCGAGCTGCTTTGGGTATTGGACTTATTCTAATTCTCAATACTATTGCAGCTATCTTCGCTCTTTGGCAGTTTCCTGTTGATAATAGTACAAATGATAAGCATAATCAAGTTCGTGCAAATAATTTCGAACTAATCCCAGCGATGACTGCTTGAGAAGAGAGAACTCATGATAGAAATGATTTTTCTAATCACAGGGACTTTATAATAAGTTTTGAATTGTTTTCATTGTCTTCATTTTGTTTGATCTAAAATAATTTTAAGAGGATTAGAGGGAATATCTATTCCTTCCTTTGAATAAATGATATTGTGTGAATTAATCGAATCAAATGAAAAAGAACAAAACTGAGAAAGAAATGGACGATCGTCATCCAGCTCAAACATTGAAAAGATCTTTGTTGTCAAACTATCGCTTCTGAATACTGCTATGAAATACAATACAATAATACCACTCTCAATCGCTATCTAGTATTTTGCGACGTTGAAGACGTCAGCTTCTTTGATGTCTGCTATGTAAGGGTAGATGGTTTGGACCAACGTATCAAATCCTTTCTCCATCTCCATTTGCCACTTAATGTTATTGATTTCCTGTGCCGTTAGTGCGACTGGTTGATTGTTTGCTGCTGCATTCCCGCCACTGGCATTTCCTCCCACGTTATTCGCACCGCTTCCATTGCTGCCGGCATTGCTGTCCGCTGTCTTCCATAAAGATGCGAGAGGAGTACTGATTGGAGGAGTTATACCGCCTAATCCAGCACCTAAATTTCCACTCGTTACACTTCCTCGACCTTCTCTTCCGCTTGTTAAACCACTGCCCAGGCTGTTGGGCCCGCTAATCCCTCCACTAATACCACTTCCAACTCCACTCAAAAGAGACCCACTCGCTAGAAAACTAAGATTCATGCTCTGTAATGGATTAGTATTCATTACAATGCTTGGATAAGTCAGAGGAATGAGATCATTCATTTCATATCCTCCTCCACCTCCACGATACTCCAAAACCTTAGACTTATCTTTGTCAACTAAGATGCTCTGATCGGCAACGAGTACATTTCTGCATTTCAATAAGAGAAGCTTCGAGTACTGTAAAAAGTTGATTAGCGTGGTCTTTAATTGATTCACAAGTTGCAAATAACGCTGATAATCATCCTGTAGTTGTGAAAGAATAACTTGGTATCGTTGTTCTTTACATTTGATTTCATTGGAGGTAATGCCAAACATCTTTTTCTGAATTTCAGAGAGGTCCTGTTGAATTTTATCAGTATTTAAAAAGACCTTCGCAACTTCTGTAGCACCAGCATTGACCTACGAGATGGAAGAACAATGAGAGGAGAGTTTAAACAATCAGAGAGAAAAATACTAGTTACCTGAGGAAGAACAGTTCCTTGAACAATACGCATCATGTTATTATTATCTGACTGCGTCTTTGGAGTAAATTCTAATTCTTTTTCCATTGATTCAATTCTTTCTTCGATATCATATATTGCTACCTCAATGGGAGAAAGTATTGTTACTTCTCTCTTCGCAACTAATTGTCTCGTAAGGATATACGGGAAGGATTCTTTCACAGTCAATGTTGTGTACTTCATCCATTGATCATCCATTTTCTTCGCATGGGCTTTCCCACCGTCTTGAGTAAAGGGCACAGAGTACTGAAATGTAGTAAGTTGATTATATTCATCGATTAAATCAGTATTATTGTGAGAACCAGATGAATGATCAAGGGGAGATGGGGAAGGGATTGAACTATTAATAAGCTTATAGCTATTAACACTGTTAGCATTGCGTCGAATTGGCTTCACGGAATTCATTACGATTAAAGCTGCATTACTCTCTCTAAGATGATCTTGAGCAGCTGTAATATCATGAATGATCTTCACTTCAACTCCCTCAGCAACAATGGACTTCAAATGGCTTGTGACCAATGAATGAAACTCAGAAACATGCAAATGATTGGCGTTTCGGAAGATAAATTCCTTTTCTCTCAAGTGAGCAGGTGCACCAAGACCCGTATAAAAGACTCGATAGAAAGTTCCGAGAGCCATGCTGTTGGTAATTCCTTTTTCCAGTGCAGCTTTCCAGTATCCAGCTAATACATCATACTCCTCGATCATAGCAGGAGTGTGTTGAGCAAGGCGATAGAGCTGGATGAGTTGTGTGGATCCTCTTTCTGCGAGTGAAATGAGGCTAACAGAGGAATAGAGCTGGCGGGAAACAGTAAGCGCAGTGATCTTGTGAGTCCAAAACTGATTGATATCCAGCCATGGCCTCAAAGGACGGGAATCAAGAGCAGTTGTTAATACTCGATAGAAGTCGCGATTTCCATCTGCATCGCTGGTTCCGTTATTTGGCGAGGACGAAACATTACCTGAAGCAGAGGAATCAAGGGCAAGTTTTCCTCTTCGTTGCCACTGTAATGGAGGACGCGGAGACCACAATCTTGGCCAGCGATCTTCGATCTGCTGGCAAATTTTAAATATTCTCCATCTAACTTCAGCTCCTTCCGCACGATTTGACTTGCTTTGATGCAAACGGGCGAGATTTTCTAGCCATTGCATTTTAAATCGAGGAAGTTTGAACACATCATACACTTCTGCTGCTGCAACAAAATGCATCATGACCTCTTCTAACTGAAAACTACCAGCTGATGACTTGTTGCTATTATCATTTGGATAATTGGTGTCATTCTTGACGTTACGACGGTTTTGACGCAGGATTTGCAGGAGAAGAGAAGTGCGATCGTCGTAAGGGCCGTCTAAAAGATTAGCTCCAAAAAAGTCATAACCGGCTGGTAAAGAAAGATACCGACGCACATCTGCATTTGCACGGAAAACAATTTCAACCGATTTCACAAATTCAATCAAGGAAACAGCCATGGGATGAATGCGATGATGGTTAAAAAAGAAAACCCCTTTCTTGGCACCAGAGGAAACTTGGCGCGATTTTCGTGGGGAAGAGGCTTTATTCCCAGCTTTTCTTCCATTTTGAAGGTTCTTTTCAGCGGTTTCTCGAATTTCACGGAATGCGTCGATAAAACCCTGCAGTGCCCGATCTTCATCACTGTACGTGCTAATTGTTGGTCTATTCGCCTCAAGAATCTCGTTTAATACATCATTTAAGATCGCTAAGACCGTTGTACTAATTGCTGCAAAGGAACCAAAATGTTGGAAAGTCATGTCTAATAATGTTAAGAAGAAGTTGCAAGCCGTGTGTCGCACAAGTAAACTGTCAGAGGCAAAGTGAATGAGGGTAATTCGTAACCAATATTGCAATGAATCTTCTAATGAAACCAAGAACATCTTCGCTCCGAATCGTTTCACGATAGAGGAAATGAATGAATATATCTCTGCTAAAGCGGAATCGACTTGATTACAGTATAGGGCATGTAACGGGACACAGAGTGCTTGACGCAAAAAGGCAGCCAGTTCTTTTTCTTCATTAGAGCAAATGATCGATTCTTCAATGCATTGTTGTCGTAAAGGAGTAGAATTTAGGAGTGGAGAAACAGGTTTAGATGTGCCAGAAACATCATCTTCCATATGAGTGGACTGGCTTTGTTGTTCGATAATAATCTTGGGACATTCCTCTATAATGATCCACAACACACTTAGCATAATTTTAGTGGCAGATGCTGAGAACTTCTCTGCACAAAAAAGAGCATCGTCGCGAGATATAGGTTTAATGATTACTGATCTTTCTTTTTCTGTTGCAATAGTGGCGACCTTGCGGGCATGCTCTATCCATCCTCTCTCTCCTTCCTTTAGCGCACCACTATTGGACTTACGAGAGGTCACAGATGTTGTCTTTCTTGATTGCATTCGTTGGTCTAAATTTGTTAAATTTGCTAATAGGGACTGTCTTTGAGGTGGTGCAGTTAAGGTTTCAGATACTGTAATTTTTCGTCCTGAGACTGATTTATGATTCAATTCTGCTCTCGCCGAACTATCCAACTGCACAGAAGGAGATAGTAGCTTTAAGAAAGCTTCATCTTTACTCGACATCGTCGAATTGGAAAGATTGTAAGGGATCTCAAAAGTATCAATCAGAAGATGCATCAAGCGAAGAAAATCAGAGATGAAACTGTTTCCTAATTTTGTTTGAGCGATGAATTTATCAGATTCATTAAAAATAGAGGACCGAGTGGTTGCAGCACCGTTATCTGGGAACGTAACACCTGTTCCATTTGACATGTAGATTTGAGAACTAATTGTTCTAATTCTACTTCTCAATAATCTCACCGGAGTTCCCCCTAAAACATACAATAAAATCGAAAGAGCCTCTCGTCTTTCGGCGGAATTATATCGCAAAGCTGCAAGATGGTTCACCTCGGAAGTAATTTCGTGAATCAGTGGTAAGTACATACAAATGATTCTTTGCTGTGCATCTTTTGATTGATATCGTTGATCATATGAGTGGCGGACCACCAGATCTCTCAATATCTCCCACGCTTTCTCACTTTTGCGATAATCCTGACGACAGGAGAAGATAATTTCATTTATGAGTAAGTGCACTAATGCATACGGAGTTTGAGATGTCTCATATCTTAACCCAACCGATGTATAAGGATTCATCGACACCACAGATACAATAGAAGGGTCGATGCAAGTAAACGAAAAGCAATGAACTGGAGCATCTAAAGAATATGGAAGATTTAATGCAATGAAATAATCAAATAACGACAGCTCCTCGATCATCAAAAGCCGAAGATCAACTTCTTCATTCTTACCACGACTTTTGCGGATTGTTTTAAAGAATGATCGCAACAAGCGTAGAACTTGGTTTGGAGCAACTAAGGCAAAAAGTGAACGGAGGAAATGAGATAAAGAAAGAATAATCTTCTTCGATCTCCAAAGACCAACAACTGTCGTTGACGCCTCAACAGCTATCAACATTACCAGATTCTCTAAAGCGTTAAAGTATTGCTCATCTAATAAAACAGGAGCTCTCTTTCCCTCTCGTTGAATACGCATAGCTAGGCTTTTATAAATCATTCGCAAGAGAAGTGGACCTTCCTCCATTAATATTGTTCGCCAATCCCTCTTGTCACTTATTTGTGACAATTCGTAATCGAATTGATACGACCCAACTATAGATTCCAAATTACTCGAACTAATTAATTGTAACGAAGATAAAATCAAAGCTAGTACAGCACCCCACTGGAAAGTTAGGACTTCGTACAACCAAGGCCACCAATGCTTTCCTAAAGCATTCGATGGGTCATCAATTGTAACAGCTCTTTCACGGTAGCCAGCTAGTGAATCATAGAGCGGCGCTGCTACAGGAATTGGAAGATGCGCTGAGTCTAAAAGAGGATGAACCCACGAACTTTTAGAAACAAGTTCTTCAACTAAAGGATCATCAATGAGAAGGTCGTTCTTAGCAGCGCGATAGTCGGCACTACTGCGACCATCTAATGAAAGCGGATATTTTCTAAATGGGAAAGCTTGACTGTCACTTCCAATTTTCGTGGAATACCGACTTGGCTTAATCTCCAAAATGGAGCTTTCAGTAAGTAGATTTCCATCATCGTTAGTGTCATCGCGCTCAGTATTTGCCCGAATAATGGATCCCATCGCATAGACTGCAACCCCGATTAAAGTTTCCTCAATGATTCGCACAGCCTGATTTGCGATATGGTTAGAGATAGCTTCGAGGTAAGCATTAGATTGAACTTCGGCGACGTTATGTCCTTCATCATTAATTTCATTAATAGGAACGAACTTTCCTGTAGACCAGTGAGATTCTGTCAAATATTTCCCCCAAGATCGTCGATTTGAGGCAATTGATTCTTCATCTGAGAGACGACGACTCGTTCTCTTAGAGAATCCCTCAGAGTCGAGCTCACTAATTTCTGTTGCACCCGTTACCACTACTCCTGGTGAATCAGCGGTTGCAAGACGGAGCCGCGGAGAGGTGGAAATAGGCGGCTGGGGTAGAGTGGGTGAAGGTAAAGCTGCGGAAGTCTCTTTGTTCAACTCGCGTTCTACTGAACTGCCTGTTTTATTGGAAGATGTCATAGCAGGGGGAGAATCATCTTCACCGTCACTAGACCCACTATCACCATCGTTGCAAACTACACCCCTCTCTTCTTGGACACTGGGAGGTGGGGGTGGAAGAGTAGATGGAGGAATGGTTGAATCAGCGGCCTCCAGCGAGTTTTTTCGAGATCGGTTTACCACATTCGAAGCACTTCCAGTCTTCTTCAAGGTTATGAATTCGTCTGCTCCAAAAGAATGAGATTTGGTAAGCTCCCCTTTGGTCACCCCCGACCCATCTAGTTGGAGATTTGTATCAACATACATTGATAATCGCTCGACACCGTTGCCTATCGGACCAAGGTTTTCTAAAGGAACTTCCTCATCCAAAACAAAATCAACGTAAGCTTCTAAAATCGCTCTCTCCTTTTCATCTTCAAACCCCGAACCCACTACTTGAATGATTTTGTCTAAAATTTTCAGCAAAGTCAAGAAGGCGCGGCAACGAGCTTTACAGTGCTTGAAAGGATTCGCATACGCTTCATCATAAACGCAAGTACCTGCTAAAAGCGCGCGATTCAGAGCTCTCGTAATCACGAGAAAGTGTTGAGAAAGTTCTAATGCATTCGCTCTCGGCAATTCCTCGAGGTTGGCTTCTAAAGTTTCTTCTTTCGGGCGAATGGAGGCGGCCTTCACAATCAGTTGGGCAGCAATCGCTTCCGGCATAATGGAAGAAGGCAAATATCCCAGTGGCAACGGAATGTTACGAATTAAGCTTTGAATTTGTTTGTCCGACGAAACTAAGGAGCATAAAGCACGGCTTCGTAATCGAATGATGGGAATTTCCATCGCTTGCTGCTGAAGTTGCTCACTTCCCACAGGCGTATAAACAGGAACAACATGCTCCAAGTCAGGAATGAGAGCACCACCAGCTGTATGTAAAGGCAGAAAGCCCACACCTACACAATTGCTGTCAGCAGTGTCCTTGTCATTATTAGCCCTGAGAAGGGAGTTCATTAATGATCCACGATTGTGCGTTTTGACATGAACGTGATAGACTGAAATCTTTATCCAATGTCGAGAGGTGAGGACGTCAGGTAATCGAATTTTAAACTCATCATTAGCAGGTGAATTTTTGTTATGATAGGAGATACGACTGTATGCCTCCTTTACTAATTGCGGTCCAAGTAGCGTTGTGTAATTATAAATACTGGGAATAACATCATGAGCAATATTTTCAGTCGGTAATCTTTGCTCTGTTAATTGTCCTTTAAACTCGACCAATTCTATTTTCACAGATAAATTACGAGAACTAAAATTTTGAATCAGATTCGAAAACTTGACGCACAGTGAAGAGCCTTACTTGCTCGGAAATTTATCAAATTGCAGCACATACAAATACAGAGAATTTTCTACTCTCGTCTTGATTTGTCGAGAGAGTGACTTCATCCACGCAATAGTATTCGGGATTAACGTCACAAGCTTCCTCACCGACAGAGATCCTGATTTTTTACCCAAATGATCGAGGCGGGAGGATTCAGGAGCGAAGACGAGTTGTGACATATCACTTGGAATTTCAGATTCGATTATGTGTGGCTTTTCACCATCAGGAATAATACCTAACTCTCGGATTCGGTCAAGAATCTAAATTTCTTTTTAAAATTTCTCTGATCGGGGATAATCATTTCAACTTACTTGATCGGATGTACCAAGATCGTAAATAGTCATATGCATGTCAATCTCCAATTGTTCGAACCTAAAATAAGGAGCTGATCCATCAGTAGGAAACATTTCTTTGATAGCCTACGTCAATTCAAGAGAAAGATAAGAAATTGAGTACTTCCACTATAGAAGACTTACCTGTCCAAACGCAACATCAGTGAAGCATAGCTTCTGTGCATAAAACGGAAAGCTGAAATTTCCACCTCCAATGCTCCCACCTAATTGCCCATGATTATCTAATACTTTCACAATGCCAAATGCAAGAGGTTGACGAAATTTATTCAATCGATCAGTATTTTCTTTCAACTTTTGTTGTTCAGCATTTGTACCACCTTTACAATAAGGTAAGATCGCTTTATCGGGCTCATTGGTTAATACTTTATTCAATTGAATGATGAGAAAAACTTCTTGAAATTTTAAATCTTTAGGAAAATTAACTAAAAACATATTTAAATGTGGATTAATCTGTGTTGCATCACCTATATTAATAGAATTACCATAAAAAGTATGATGATTAGAATCTTGTCCTTCACGTTGATAAACCTTTTTAAATTGTAAACGTATTTGTTCAGGTGTAGCATCAAAGTAAAAAGATTCTGTAATACGTATTAATTCATCATTAAAAAATGTATAAAAACAACCAATCCCAAAAATTGGTTCAAAACATTTTTGTTTAACATTACATTTATGTAATTTAAGTAATAAATTAAAGGATAATGAACTATCTTCACCATTAAATAATTTTGCATCGCTTGGATGTCTTTTAAAAGTTGATTTCCAATAATCATATCCTGGGTTATAATATTTCATCAAATTTTGTGGTGCATTAGCATCATCATTATCAGTAATTTGTTTTTCTAAATCAATATTGGTCGATGATTCAGATGATATATGAACTGAGATTAATTTTCTGGAAAATTCTTCATAACATGTTGTTAAATATAATGGACCAGTTCTCAAAGCATACTTTACAATCTTCGGTGTTCTTTCACGTGGGATAATATGCACCTCTAATTGATCTTCAGGTAAAATGAAATTGGAAGATTCCAATGTGACAGGTGGATGAAAATGATCGGAATTTAAAGCTTCTAAGATAGCAGGATCGATGAGAGTTCTTGATTGGACACTCTCCAGTGCATCGTTTTCATTGACTTCAGACATTACTGAAAAAAACAAGCTTGAGAGTTGAATTGCTTCAGTGAAGTGCTATTGGGATATCAGTAATTCTATCGGATTTTAACCAATGAACTCCTTTGAAACTGAGCTGCCCCAAGCAAGAGATAAAAAACTTTGGCTTCTTAAAAACCAATGATGTTTATGGATGGTGCTCGACTGTTCTATTCTGTTGAGTAATTATTCACTTCTCTATGCTTTGTCTTGTTAGAAGATTTATCCGATGTGGGCTCCGGGGCAGCCCATCCTTGGGCTGGGGCAAAGTAAAGCAACGCTAATTAAAAAGAAAACTAGTGACGGAAAAATTGAAAAGGAGTAAAATATTAAATTTATGGGAAAGATTGTTGTAACGTTGTTTGTAAATGAACCAAATTGCTCAAATTCGAAGCGTAAGCTTGTAATCTTCCTGGCCTTCCGCCCCCTCGCCCACCGAGTAACTCAAGAACTTCATCTTTGACAGAATTAATTTGATCTGGCTCCCCATAAATAATAAAAGGACCTTCCGTTAAAGGCCTTCCCTGAACAAACCATGTCGGCTGAGCACTTGCTTGCGCTTTTGTTTCAGCTGGAGCTTTCTTCCCATCTCCTTTCTTTCCTCCTTTACTTCCACTATTTCCAGTGGACAGAGGGACTGGAGGATTCTCATCACCACTCAACACTAAAATAATCTTACAAGCTGCGTTTTTATTTTCCTCGAAGATAGTATTCCCAGCACGAATCAAAAACTTTAAATCAGCACCGTATCGATGCTCCACGATAATAAGCGGCTTCTTGTGTTCTCCTTGATTCTCAAACTCGGACAGTGCACGAGATAACAGGTTTTTACCGTAATAATAGGCTAATTCATCATTGCATACGTCGTATTTCTTTGTTAAATGCTTTTTATCCTTTAACATCTTATCAATTGTTGAAACAAAATCATTCGGTTTGGATGAGATGAGTTGACTGATCGCAGATTCCCTTTGAATAGATTGATGAAAGCAGGAGATGGCTCTCCCACCCGCAACGAATCTCACTTTAATGATATTATTCGCAACGTCTTTCTCCGTACCCACAATTTTAAAAATATTTATTTCAGAAAGTGAAGAAAGATGAGTCCCACCGCACGGATTTAAATCAATACCATCGATTGAGACTAGTCTCAATTCACTCATGGCTAGAGCGGCTCCCTTTACCTCACCTCTGAAGTGAACAAACTCAGCATCAAATGCTTTATTTTCATGTTTCAATCTAATATCAAGCTCCTCCTTGGAATAAACCGTTGATCGAATGTAATGATTCTGTCGTATCATAAGGTTCGTTTCTTCCTCAACAGTTAATAATTGTTCATTCGTGAGGATTGGGTTTGATTTTAAATCAACTGTAACAAAATCAGATCCTAATGACCAGCCTACTGTATCTGCATGGTATAATTTGTCTGCAACTGCACTGAATAAATGCTAAATGAGAGGATGAACGAATGACAATCTAACTGGGAAAGCACTAGGAGTTGTTACCTGTGCTGTATGCTGCTGCATAAAATCATATCTTCTTTGCCAATCTACAATGCATTGAACACTTTCACCAACTATGTAAGGAACAGTGGTTTCCACAACTACTAATGTCTGTTGATTAACAATGTTCAAGTCACCCACACCAAGATCTTCTGCCGTGAATTCTCGATCAGGCTTCAATACCTGTACCACCGGATTACCATTCACTGTACCTAAGTCGTAAGGTTGACCTTTGCAAGACACGATCAATAAACCGATGAAGTGAAGAAGGATTCTGACCCTCTCCCTCAGGATATAAGACAGAATTATCCAAAACTACCAGGTAACTTTCACTTCCTGGCTTTTTGTCACATCTAAGAACTTTACTAACTCCCTCACGAAGGTAAGAATTCTGCTGGCAATGCAACAGATTATCGTTATTTAGAACCTGAGTCTTCATCTCATTCATTGATACAAAGGTTTGAGAACTTCGAAACTTGGAGAGCAGATTACTGAAGGTTGACGGCGATCTACGAAGCGTTTGCGTTGTAGCCAAGATCCTACTTTGAAATGCGAATATTTTTCCGGTTGGAAGAGAGATGAGTAGATAGAACAGAATTGGTATCGCAACAATCTTTCGCATCTGTTACAAAATCCGATATAGTGAAACCCCGGTTCTGAAAACCCGGACTTTAGAAAAAAATGACGACAAGCGTTTTAGATGAGATCTATCACAATATTCTTTACTTTATCCAAAGAAATGGTTGGAGGATTGTATTTACTCTTTTAATTCTCTATGGTTTTTATCATTGGCTTTATCTTCCTTACCTCTACGAAAAAATTCATAATATCGGAGAAGAAGGCCGTAGGACTGTTTTAGATCAGCAAAAGAAGAGAGTTCGATTAAATCAACAATGTGAAATGGAAAGAAAATAGTCTGAAAAATGTGGTATTCGAGTGATTATCTATTTTACTGGTTAAGAGCACGTCATTGGAAGGTCAAAGTTGTCAAGAAAGTACAAAAAAGAAAAGAATTGATGAGGATGATGATGACTAAGTCTTAAGGAGATACGCGTTCTGAATTAATCTCTAATACCATTTTCGTTTTTTGCGACGGTTCGCTCGCTTCGTTATCATCGAAATTCTTCATATTCCCACCAACATGTCCGAGCTTCATAAATTTCAATCGATTCACTTCGAGCACAACGATCGCACTAAAGAAGAAAAATAACAACATAACACCCAAACCTAAAGTCGATCCATGGATGGTTTGATCGTTGAATGATAAGCTTTCTAAAACTGCAGTGCCATCCGGCAAACATTGCGACCCACTCGCAGCAGCAGAACAGGAGAAGGTCTGTCCCTTGAACTCATTAATGCAAAATGACTACAAGGACAAATAACAATCTTAGAGAAAAAAACAGTCTTTTCGTTACGCTTACCTGAAAGGCCCATCGCATGAAGCTAATGTAAGGAATCCATTCGGCGACAACAGGTAAGGAATCCAGGTTAACTAAAGAAGTGAGTGAATTAAGTCAAGAAAACAAGTGAGTAAGGACTTACTGTAGAATCCAGCAAAAATTAGGGCCACGATGACACTAGGAATACCCATCGCATTTGCCACGTCAACATTCGGGCTCAAAGCCGACACTGCTAAACCTAAAGAAATTGCAGTTGCTGCCAATAATAAGAGAATTAAAATAAAGTAACCAAAGGTTGCGGAGTTTAATCCAACAATCCAATACACAATACATCCGTAGACAAATGAAGGAAATACATTAATCGGTGTTTCTGCAATGAATTTTGCAGTAAAATAACTTAAAGTATCATAGGCACCTGTCGATCTTTCACGACTCACAATAATCTTTTCTTTTGGGAAAGAGTTTAATACACCGATAACATTATTAAAGGATTGATTAATGGTAATGACAAACAATAATCCTTCACGATCACGGATAGAGGATTGATCATTACCATTCGAACTATACATGGCTCCAATGATACAAGCAAAGAACGTCGTTAACGCACATTTAATGAAGATAGTAAAACGATCACGTATTAATTCAGTAAATGCACGCCAAAATAATAAAGTAAAATTACGAAAATATCTTTGAACTGTCAATTTATTACGTATTGGAATAGTATCAACAGAGATTTCCTGATTATTTGAAACTTTTAGTGAATGATACTCTTTTAAATCTAATTTTTCGTTCCATTTTTGTGCTAATAGTTCAATACGAGAAAAACTTTCTGTTTCTAATTCCTTTGTTCGTGTATCGGGTGAAAGAAGATCTAAAAAATAATCAGCGGGATTAAAAAACTTGGTCATCGAAAAACCCTGTCCACTGAAATAGGCACTAGCCGCCGCAGCATCACCATGATAGATGGCTCTACCTTCTGATAATAATAAAAGCTTATCAAACATATCATAAATGCTTGAGCGAGGTTGATGAATCACAGTAATAACCAAGCGACCGTTCATCGCCATGTTTTTCATAGCTTCCATAACTGCTTGTGCCTGAAAAGAGTCCAAACCTGACGTTGGCTCATCTAAAAAAAGAATAGAAGGGTCTGAAATCAATTGCACGGCAATGTTCGCACGTTTTCTTTCACCACCAGAAATACCGCGCACTTTTTCATCGCCGATGATAGTATCCACAGTTTTTCCAAGTCCGAGCTCAGAGATGACGCTACCAACCAACTCCTTCTTTTGATCGTCTGTAACAAAATCAGGAAGGTAGAAATGAGCTGAGATCATTAACGTCTCATTGACAGTCAAATGGGGATAGAGCCGATCGTCCTACCAGCAAAGAGTTATGACGAAGCATTAGGACAAAGGAAAAGATTACCTGTAACACATAAGCAGAAATTCTTCGAAAAGCTTCATCATCACGAGGTAAGCCATTAACTACGATAGCTCCGGTCAATTTCGCATTAGCTGCGCTAATATCAGCGACCCGCGCTGCCAGCACATTCATTAAGCTGGTCTTGCCACAACCTGTTGGGCCCATGATAGCCAATAACTCTCCACTAGAGGCACGCCCATAGAGATTTCTGAGAATCCTCTTGTTCTTATACACTGGGCGGAAGAAATTGGATTTCACAGTATCTTTTGCGCGTATGGAGAAGTTGAGATCTTCCCAAACTAAAGAGATGCTCTCAATCTTTCGATTAGTCGTTGACAGTGCTTCGGAAAAGGACTTCTTAGGTGACAATGGAGCAGCCATCTTTCAATGTTCTGATCTTGTAGAAGGATGGAATTCGATATGAAAATGTCGAACAGTTTAGTCAACATACAAATAGGGAAAAAGGTGGTGGTTGAGGGTAGCGTGGCGGCAGAAGTGGTGTTTGATTGGGGTGGTGGCCGAATCGGGCCGTACAATAATAAAACAAAAAAAGTATGGAATTTTTGATGTTTGGTGCTTCAGAAAGAAGGATAAGAAAAATTGACACACATAAACCACTGTCAATGTTACAAGACGCCATGATTAAGCTGAATTAAACATAAAGAGCAAAAATCTAGAAGAAAAAGAGCATATCGAAAAACAACAACAAAACAATCAGCGGAATAAAGAAACCGATCACGAATAAATCCTTATTAATTTTTCTATGGTTTATAAATTTCTTCAATGTTGATAGCATCACCATTGTCTTCATCGTCATCACTATCATGTTCGATTGTTGAGGCGGAAAACTTTGGCTCATCGATGGAGTGAGGGGCTGGAGGCGGGGGTGGAGGGACTCGGGCACCAACTTTCGAGGTATTTTGCAAAATAGGATTTTCGAATTTTCTTGTCCTTCGTAAAACTTCACGAGTATTCACAACTTCTGATTCTTCTACAACTGCATTAAACAGACAGAATAAATCACTGCCATTCACGACTCTCATCACCACAATGTCTTCCAAGGTCTGAAGAGATATTTATCAATCGGACAGAAATATAATTGAGAGGAAACTTACCAAGGCAGCATCATTTTTATATTCGGAGAGAAATATCTCTGAGCTAAAATACATATACACTTTAATTGTTGACGTTTCTCCCGGAGCAAGGATTCCATCTTCAGGGACTAATTTCAACCATGGCTTACAGATTAACAACTCGTTATTTTTTGGTACAAATAACCATTCTGCCATAACAGTTCCTACGTTTGTTATTGTAATATTCGCACTATATCGTTCCTATAGTTCAGTAGCACAAAAAATTAGTAATTAGTAGTCACATACAAACGAACCTCTTCTTACATTGATGGCGACTTTACCAAAGTCAATGATACGATTTTCAACAACGACTTTTGGTGTTGAAGCGTTAATCCATTTATCAACAGCAAATAAAAGATCTTGGTAGACTTCGCGTGCTTTGGTTGGCACAACTTTCCTAACGCCACATTCAAACCACGCATAAACAGGTTTATGATCAGAAAGATTTAGTGTAGATGCTTGATAAGATAAGAGTTTGATAGCATCTTTATTTGTTGATCTCCATAGAATACGATCACACCATGCTGGTGCACGAAGTTTTTTATCAGGTCTTTGCTCATAAAAATCAGTTCCTGGTTGATATTTATAGGTAGGTGGAAACTTTAATGGGCCTTCTTCAAAATTTTGAAATACATTTCCTTTATCTCTTTCTATATTTAATTGATCTTTTGCTCTTAGTGATAACCAGTTACCAGTTTGAACAATTTCAAAAACTTCAATATCCTCTAATTCTGAAGCGATTCGATAGTTTAAATCGCCGAACCAAAATATGTGCTCATGATGTAATATATTTAACACTAAATTTTTATTTTTTTCACGGGTTGATAAGCTATATGGACGTACTACTTCATCTCTACCTTTGGTCGGTGCAACACTCGGTCGCTTACCAGATGCGTTTGGGTTCGGTGGGAAAGATGCAGAATCTACTATTGTTTGAAAATCAGCATTCCTTTTATCAATATTTTCACGATTTGCATGAAAATGAGCACATACAAAACATATTGGACTATCTAATACATCAAATCTTACAGCTATACCACCTTTATTTCCTGTCACACCATATCCACCAGTATAAACAATACTCCAGCGTACATCTGCAACATTGTTTAATAATGAAACACGAGAAAAGATACAACATTGTAAACCAATTAGATGTTTTTCTATCACTAATTTAAATTCGACACCAGTTGAGTTTAATACATTCGCAAGACGCTGTGCCCAAAGTGCCGAAGTTTCATCACTAGCAGCATTATTCAGAACAACATTCATAACATTTAAATCTACAATTTCCTGCAAACTAATTGCGTAAATATCAGCTGGAGGACCATCGGATCTTAGAAGCCAGTTTGTCAAGTCGTATTCATCAGGAAGGGGTTTGCTGTTAACGTTCCAAGTAGCACAACAAATATTAACATTGCAAATATCTGAGAACTCCAAAGCTCTGTGAAGTTAAGTGTCAAAGTAGAGAAGTTATTTAGATGAGTTGAATTACCGTTTCTCCATTTGTCGATTTACCCATCGCTGGTACGATACGTCCAAAGCCTCGTTCTCCACTCTATAAGTCGCACTTTTCACCTTCCCACTTTTGCTTGTCATCCTTGACATTGATTCGTAATCGACGGAAGGCAGAGTATCTTATCTTAATCCTTGTAAGAAAGAAAGTCCAACAGTTTTACTAAATTATCAATTTTCCAAAAAGACTAAATTTCCTATTTTCGCTATAGTGATTTCACAGTTTTCTGACACTCTACTCATAAAGGCCAACCAGCTTCTTTAATATTGAGATAAGAAAATGGTTCCAGTCTTTTACTCTCATTTCCAAGATCAATCCCATCATTTCCACGCGAAGGCGAAGTCTGCTCAACATTAACGCTTTGAGGATAGTAGTGCTCTATGAGCTTCAGCAACTGCTGGTTATTTTGTTTGTAAATTCCATTCAACCAATTCTGAAAAGATAATGAAGATCGATCAAATAGCTCCTGTCCTCCGATATGATGATCATAGTACCGATCTAGTCCAAATACCTTCCGAATTCCCCTACGATATCTCTTTAACTAAAAAGGGGAAAAGTTGAGTAACACCAAAGTGAATATAAAATCAACTACTTACTTTATCTATTACACCATTTGGTTTCCGCTCGGGAGGATGATCCGCGTCAATAACGATAGCAACTTGAGAATAATCGTAACATGGCAAAGATAGAAACGACTCAACTCGTCTCAAAGTTCGAAAAGTGTTCCTGAAAATCAGAACAAAAGATAAAAAAATAAAAAAGAAGAGTGATAATCCTTACTGAAGCATGTCCTCTTGTAATAATATAAGCACATTTTCAGAGGGAAATCTGTAAAAATAATGTGATTACGTAGTTCAAATTAGGGAGAGAATGCTTACTTTTGAAAAAGGAAATGAAGTTGATTGTAATAAAAACCATTAAAGATTTCTTTAGGATATTTTTCGTGCTGAGAGGCTGGAATAAAAAGAGGACTGAGAACATGCTCATGACTGATGTGATGTAGATGAACGAGGCTTTGATTTTTCAAGTTTTCAGGTTTGTGATTATTTAGATGATTCGGTAGGTTTGTACGAGTTGAATTTATTTGTGAGGTATTATTGGTTCTTTCATGCATTTTAGTTGTGTCCTTTCGCATCGAGGATTGATTGCGAAGTCTTCTCCTTTCTTTCCCAAGATTTTTCTTGCCATTACTTTTGCTCTTCGAGTCTTCTCCATTCTTCTGTTTCCACCTTTCTGTTTGGATCAAACTCTCATTTTTCTTCAAAGTATTGTTGGATGTGGAGGAGGCACTAAGTGGAGATTTTGCATTGAACGATGAGTCGAACTGAGTAAAATAGGTCATCATATCGCCGACAGAACATGGATAAGGTAAGGAGATAAACGCATTTATTGGTAAATCTTTCGAATTTACTGTAAAACGATCATGATTTTGATGCTGCTGGTGTGGATAGAAAGAGTCAGAGGTTGTAAAACTTGCAGAGTGATTCGAGACTTCGTCTGGAACGATAAAATGTTCTTCTATTCCATCAAGGTTATGAAAATCTTTGAGTTGAAAGCTATTCTTCAATACATTTCCCTTAAAGTAAGTTCGATTATTTACAGAGACATCAGACAATAATTTAATAAATCGCTTTTTCCGGCAGTGATGTTGAAATTCTGACAAAGCTCTTATTGCAGGGTTTCTGAGCTGTAAAAGAAGCTTAATCGAAGGCAAGACTTCAGAAATCAAGGAAAGAATGGCAGAATTACGTATGTAATCAGGGCTTTTCTCAAAGGTGTAGATCGACTCAGCCTCATCGTGAGTAAATTCTGGGAAATAGTTTAGATACTCGGACAAAATTGACCATTTTTCCATGCTCGATAGATAAGGTCCTGATGGAGGCGCGTAAAAATGAGCGTATGGAGAGGAGGATGGTTGAGAACGGGGCTCAGAAGAATTTGCATGTTGGTGGAGTTGATTGTGATTGCGATGGGATGACAAGAATTTGCTGAAGTAATGAACCTCTTTCAAATTTTTTGTCTCCAAAAGCGAATTTTTTGCTACGCTAGAATAGATTTGAGGCTCAAGAAGCTGTTGCCGCCTTTCATAGTATTCAAATCCGTTTCCAACTTGTAAGAAGGGATGAAGATTAAGCCATTTCATTAACTCTCCTGTTCCGCTTTTCATAGCCCCGATAATTAAGAAAGAAGGTAAACAACGATATCGTTGATGAGATGACGAAGAGAGAGATGAAAGAGAGAAAATCTTATTCACGGTGGACGGAGATATTGCGTAACAACTTGCTGCATCTATTGGAGAAGATACGATGTCTTTCCTTCTTCCCGAATGAGGTTCAAATATATGCGAACAATTTCCATGAAAGGCAAATCTCTGGTCTTTTCGAATGGCTCTCGCTGATTCTTCAATAAAGTTGACGCTAGTCTTTGAGGCAATTTCCCTCCTATGAATAGGATTCTCCCTTAATGTCTGATTCTTTAATTTTTCAATATGAACAAATAATTCGTGAAGCGACTGAAACTGGTTGCAATTAAGGTGAAGCAGGCGAGTTTTCCAAGCATCGTTGGTCTCGTGGTTTAACGACTCATTTCTCCAGCAAATATTAGTGTTTTCAAGATACAAATCAAGATAACCAGTTTGCTTGTATTCAATATTCGTAATCATCATTGAAATCATCGTATGTAAAGCAGCAAAGATTCCGATTCCTATAAATACGAATATTGTAATAAAATACTGTCCATGTGTACGAGTGGTGAGAGCCCATGATCGCGCGAGATTGACCCTCAAACGACGTGCCCATCTTTGAAACTGCTTCATATAGGAGGATTGAATTGATACAAAGTTCAAATGGATGTTTTAAAAGTCACCGAGTTGCATTTCGAGATTTCGAGTCGAAGAGTTCGAATTAATGTTGTAAAGCGGAATTTCTGTCAATAACAAGTCGGCGGAATAATTTCGAGATTTTGGGTTTTCGCATGTTTGAGGTTTTTCTTCGTGAATTGTGTTAAGCATTTTGAACTCCAAAGTTTAGGAATTTTAAGTGACTTCGACCAATCTAAGTAAAACAAGAATAGCGATGATGGATGATGCTGTGGTAACTGATCAGCCTCACGTGACAACTCAGCCTGAGGTGATTGACTATCAAAACTCTCCGCCAAATGAAGAGTCCGCCAAATCGAATAACACTGAGGATAGCGAGGAGGGTCCAATTTCTTCAATTGAAAATATTATTCCTCTAGAAAAATTGAAGCGCGGTTGGTTTGCTGTCAGTGGAATAATTTCTGATGCTGCCATCAAGGTCCACAATGGCGCTGTTGACGCCTACAATTCCGAATCCTTTCAACAGATTAAACGCCGCACTTCTGAAACTGTCACACCTGCTTGGGAGAAGACAGTCGAAGTTGCCACTCCTGTCTGGGAGCAAACGAAAGTATCAGCTCATGTTGCATATGAAAAGACAAAAGAAGGAGTGAGCACCGCTGCTGAACAAGTAAAACCTGCTCTGCAAACGGTAAGTGCTTTCGTGAATCTTTTCAGTCGAATTCTAATGCTGTTCGTTAGGTCTCAACTCAAGTTGCGCATGCTGCAGAATACAGTTGGCAGAAAATGTCTGAGGCGACAGTAGTCGCAACTGAGCAAGTTTCGAAGTTAGCGCAACAGTTTTCTGAACGAAATTCTGATCATGCTTCGACTACTGAAACACCTACCCCTGATGGTGCAAAGCCAATGAATGTGTAATTCCTGTCTCGTTGACTATCTGTAATATTTCTTTGTAAGTAGATTGGTGAACAAAAGTTGTAAAAATCTTTTAATTACAGTTTTGGTTTTTGACAATTTGGAGAATGAATCAGCGTTCTGGTCGTGGACCTTCACCTCGCCCGAAACCTTGATTATTTCGCGATCTCAAAAGGTTTCCGGAACTGTTGGTTTGATGTTTATTCTGATAGTTCATGCCAGTACTGATTCCCCTATTGTTAGAACCACTAGAATTGGTTCCACGGAATTGGTTTGATGAGTTGTTAGGCTGGATAAGGGCTACATCAAGAAATTCTCCAACTTCAAAATTACTTTGCTTCAATGTCTTATTATCATCAGCTCCTTCTTTATCAGAGACGACTTCGCCAATCTATAAAAGAAGGTTAGGAGGGAAAAGTCATTAGCAACACTTACCCTTCGCATTACAAAGAATCCATTATTATCCATAGAAACAACATTGAAGTAAAAGGTTACATGTTTTTCTCGAGCAGAAATAATGACATCCTTCAATAAATTAGATATTTCACGCAACGATGAATTCAACCAAGTGTAGATTTCTACTTCTTGATTTGGATATATCCCTTTTGGTACATGTCGGTAGTCTTTCGGGTTATTATTCTGGTTTGACTTCCAAAAACACCTTAAGAGGAAAGGGCAAGTTTTCACTCGATCTATATCATCATTTGCTTTCAAAGGATGTCCTTCGTTTTGAATCTGTAACTCGGACTGCGATGATTGCGATTCGTCCTGCATTTTGCATTTAATTCGCCTTTCCAATCTGAATATGTAACTTTACGCTTTATCCCCTGTAAATTTACAGCGTATAAAGTAAACTGAAAACACGTCGATTTGAGGATGAGAATCTTCTTTTTCACCAACTTCGTACTTCTGTTTATTATCTTTGATATTGATGCATATCGTGTCCTCAATTTTCGAAGTTCATCAAGATTTGGGCTTCATGCGACTCAACTTCAAAAAGTAGAGGAGGCCTGGCGAAGAGGTTTTGTTGATTGTCAGGAAGAAGTTTGCGAAGTTCTATGTGAGAAAGCGCCCCCAGACCTCGTCGGTACTTATTACAGGTGAGACAAAGCGATGCTATTGTGGATATTGAATAATTACAATCAAATAGAAATGGATACGGCAAGTTCTCAGTAGGGAAGGAAACCATTTACCATCCTTTTGATAGCGATGGCATGATTACAGGAATAACCTTCGACAATGGCTCAATATTCTTTAGAAATCGTTTTGTCAGAACTCGTGGGTTTTTGAAAGAACGAAGATCACAACAGATTAGTTATCGAGGGGCTTTTGGCACACAAATCTCTGGAGGTTGGCTATCGAACTTCTTAACAGTTAATATTAAAAACACTGCAAACACAAATGTACTTTTTTGGAATGATCGATTGTATGCTCTATGGGAAGGCGGACTACCTCATAGTCTTGATCCAGCATCTCTTACCACTATTGGAGAGTCTCGATGGAAAGGTGCTTTAGGTCCCAAACAACCCTTCAGTGCTCACCCAAAGATTGACCCAAAGACAGGAAATTTAATTTCTTTTTCAACATTGATGGGATTATCCGATACATCCTTTGCTATCTACGAGATAGATCGGGAGAGTAATTTCATTAAATCGAGGAAGATAACTGTCCCGGGATTCGCATTTGCTCACGATATCGGAGTGACTGAAAATTACTATCTCCTATTTAAATATCCAATGGAAATTGATTTGTTGACTTTTGTTTTGGGATTGAAAGGGTCAGCACAATGTATTAAGTATCGAGAAGATTTACCGACAGAATTATACGTTATTCCGAGGTAATTTACTTCATCCTCATAAGATAAAGTAGTAGGTATGATTTATATTGGTTAATAGAGATCCTTCGAATAAAGTGGAGAAAGTTTTGTTGGATGGGCATTTTAGCTTTCATATCGCAAATACCTACGAGATCAATCCAAATCAACTGGTGATAGGTAATTGATTGTTATCTCAAATATATAGCATAATATTTACCTGTAGATGTTGTACGAGCTGATAAAATGCTGCTCACGAAAGACCAGGCTGAAATATCAACAGAGCCAATCTGGGAAAAGATTGAGTTTGAGAAGGAAGTGCCTGTAGGTAAACTGACGAGGTATGGAGCTTCATACTTGTTTTACGAGTGGCGCTCAAATTCTTGATGTAGATACACTGTATCTAAGGAGAAAGAAGATTGGTCGTATAATCGTGAGGTTCTTTGTGATGAGTATGTTGATTTTCCGACTATCAACCCGAAGCAAGTGACACAACAGGTCTGTTCTCTATCCTCTGTTATGTATCTCCCTATTACTCATTTTTTACAGCATCGTTATATTTTCATGAATTGTGGGCGTGAGTTGAATCGTGCATCACCATTACAGGGATTGTTGAAATATGACACTTCATCGAAGAAGTATATCAGATGGATTGGTGAGGTCGACGAGTTTTTGTCGGAACCAATATTTGCTCCTCGTGAAGGCAGCAAAGAAGATGACGCTTATATTCTCTCTATCGCTACTAAGACGAATTCTCTAACTAATGATTTGTGCATTTTCGATGCGAGAAACATCGAACAGGGTCCATTGCAAAGAATTCCTCTCCCAAGTTATTTATCGTACGGCTTGCATGGAACTTTTATCCCTCATCTTACTTTTGATACTGAAGAAGCCAAGAGGAAATTTAAGGTACTGAAGTATTAAATTTTATCATTTATACCAACTGATATTCTTTTGATAAAGGTTTATTCGATATTTAACAAGAAGAATTGGGACAAAGGAATTGATAATGGTTTTTCCTTCTTTGGGTTTTAATGTTTAAATTTTTTTCGCAATAAAACCTCTTAAGAGGAAACTTGGGTCGACTCATTTTCATAAAGAAGGCACTACTCTCTCTCACACACAAAAAAATTCTGATGCAACTTGTTTTTCTTGCCTTGATTTCCCTCATGAGTATGGAGAAGAGAAATATTGAACCAGTTGCAGTAGCAACATGGCAATTCGGCATAGTTGGTTTGGAGAAAGCTATTCCAATTTTACAAGAAGGAGGAAGTGCATTAGATGCGGTAGAGCGTGGAATAAATGCAGTAGAGTTGAATAATGACGATCAATACTATGTAGGAGTCGGTGGTTATCCAAATATAAACGGGATTATGGAGTTAGATGCTGCAATTATGGACCATGAGCTGAGATACGGTGCTGTGATGAGTTTGCCTGAGATTTCAAGGCCAATCTCTGTCGCTCGAACAATCATGCAAGAATGTCAACACAATATTCTAACTGGTCAAGGTGCTTTATCGTGGGCTCTTGAACATGGATTTAGTCGTGAGAATATTCTGACAGCGAACATAGAGAAGGAGTTCTACGAGTGGAAACTCTCACAACTCAACCCATCATTATTACCTCCACTAGCTTCTAGTGCTGAGAAGAAAGCGAGTCACAGCGACGATCAACATGATACAATTGGTATGATCTGTCTTGATAAAGATGGTCGCCTTGCTGCTGGAACCTCCACGTCAGGGTAAGCGATCCGAATGCACCACTTCGTCCCTGACCTAGTCCAACTCATGAGTTCAGTTGGCGATATAAGCTTGCAGGGCGTGTCGGAGATTCTCCCGTTATTGGTAGTGGATTGTACTGTGACGGTGACGTCGCGGCGGCCGTGGCTACTGGAGATGGAGAAGAAGTAAGCCAATTCTTTCCTTATCACAACAGACCTCCACTAATCCAAGTTCTTGATTAGATTATGCGAACTTGTGTCTCCTTTCTAATAGTTGAAAGTATTCGAAATGGAATGTCCGTCCAAGAGGCTTGTGTCAGTGGTATTCGAAGGATTCAGGCGCTGGTTCCTAAGAAACCGACATTAGATACCATGCACACGAAGCTTGTTGTTGGAGTTATTGCAATGGATAAGCATGGTAATGTGAGTGATTACTGTAGTGTAATGGTCTAAAGATCTATGCGTAATACATGTATCTTAGGTTGGTGCTGCCTCTACTGTGAGTGAAGACAACTATCAGCGAGGACATCCTTTCTTCCGAGTTCCGAGCTGGAAAGGCAGTCATCATCAAGATGACATTCGAATACTAGAGGCAGGGCTTAAAGGAACTTCATATTGATTTCATTTATAGATTTCAAAGTATTTACAAACAAGAAAAAAGAGGGCATGAGGAAGAACTACAATAAACCAACACAATAATAGTATCTTTATGACATCGTTTGATTGAATTGACCACACCATATCATCAACATTAAATCTCTCAGTTGACAATTCGTTGATGTCGTCGATGATAAACAACTATAAGTAAAGAACTTCCTTCTCGCTGATTGATTCTTCCTCCATTGACAATGTGAGGAGAGGTATTGCAGGGTTGTTGTCCGATAAGATTTTGTTGAAAAGGCATTTAACCTCAACATCCAAGTATCTTGTAAAAATCCACCTGACGATCCATCAACCATAGAGCCTGTCGCTGCATCGAATCCTCCAAACAATAAGATCGAATCTGCCGCGTATGACTGATAGTTGCCCTGACTTGCAATTTGGTAATTATCATATAAAATCCTTTCATTCACATCGTAGGAAAAGCCAGCAGGAGATGACGTAGAATTTGTTTGAAGTTGAGATTGTTTCCATTGCAATGAATTGGACGATATAAAGACCATCGAGGAATAATAACGATTGTTTGGGACATTACTGGCGATACTTTGATCGTAACTAGTCTGATAGAAGAAGAAGTTATTCCCCTGCGTCATTGCTGAGTTAGCTGAGGTAGCGCCAAGTCGTAGTTCTTCAGTCGTGGAAGAGGAAAGTAAAGTAACATCAAGTAATCGCCATTTGAAGGTAATCGGATCCATTATAAATACATTAGTGTCGTAGTTGGAATCTACGTCAGTGGTTGCGAGGAGTTCATGCTTCTCATTGAACAAACATCTCTCCTCTAATGAACTCGTTCCTGAATCAGTACCCAATCCTGTGCCAATACTATTACCACTGTCACCTGTGATACTATGACAAGGGTTCATCTTCTTGAGGTAAGGCTGACGGTAGTAACCTCCATATCGCAGCAATCCGTATGAAGTCAGAAGAAAGTTAGATCCAATTGCGTTACTCGATGTCAGAGGATTCTCATAGAATTGCACAGGTGTTAATTTAACCCAGGAATGTCCTGTCTGTCCAACACCTCCTTTCTCGAGGTCATAGCGATAAAGATCGTGTAAATCTTGGTTATACTGATTCTTTCCACCAAAAACAAAGATGGAGTGATTATACGTCAGAATATTAGCACCATATCTTGCAGGAGGGAGAACTAATGAGGAAGCAGGTGGAGTGGTATTCGCAGTGATAACAGGAATCCATTGATATCTCATAAGACATGAGATCGATTGAAGGGTAATTTTAGCTTGACGTAATTCCCCTCGAAGACTATCAATCGTAAGATCTTCAGCAATAATAGTAAATTGATTGACTAATGAATTATCTATAATCTCTGATAACAGTCCTTCACTGTGGAAATAATGTACTTTTTGTGCTCCATTAAAACAACACTGCTTTGCATCTTCATAAGGTAGTGTCGTAGGAGGTGGTGATTTAGGCGCAGTGTTGTCGGGTCGACTATAATTGAATGTCGATGAAGGATATAGTTTATTTAAATAATATCGATCGAGGTTGTCATTCTTATTGTTCAATGAGTCGTGGAAGATAAAAGTATATTCTCCTGAGACACAGTTGGTTGTGTTGTCTGTCGGGATTCTGTGCAGTAATAAAATTTCTGTCTCATGATTATTGTTTGGAAAATAATTTCTTGAACCTTGTACTGGTCCTGACGTTACAAGACTAAATCGAGTTTGATTGACACAGTCATGATAGAAGGTAATCTATATATGTGAGAGAGATTATAATGACATTCAAGGTTAAAAGGATGGTCCATACCTCAATCATAACATCTTTGATACATTGACTATTACGAGGTGATACTCCCTCCTGGTTCTTATTAATGAAAGGATCGTTCGGATAGACGTTGTGAACCATGTCTGCTGTTACTGTCAGTGTCATGGCAGTTCTACTGCCCTGACTAATCGTTAGAGGGAGCTTAGGTGACGAAGGAGATGGAGAGGGACTTGGAGTAGGAGATAAGGATGATGTCCAAGGAAATTCGAAGACTTTGAGGTGGTCAACTTCGAGTTTCCAGAGGTCATTGTACACCTTATCAGAGGCATTCGTCATAACAGGCATACCAGTTGTCGCATCTATCTTATGGAGTCTAGATTTTCCACCGAAGATATAGAGATCTCCGTCAACGACAGCAGCTGAGTGTAGTTCACGAGGAGATGGTTTGGAGGTGTTATAAGGAAGATCGAAGGTTGATGTATTGATGAACTGCCATTCATATGTACTTATGTCAAAGGTCCACAACTCATTTATCTAATTTAAAAGATCGAGTTCAATATTGAATATGATTGCGCAAAGATTCAAAGGATTACCTCAGCTTGCATGGTGACGCAAGGATAGATGTCGAGACCAGAGTCACTGTTCCCTAGATCCAAAGTATCTATCAATGTACTCGCACACGAATAACCTAACCTCAATTATTGCAATGGTAGTTAGAGGGAGGATTTATTGTCTCACCATTTGTCCTGCCTCCGAACATATAGACGTAATTATCAAGCAGAGAGAGGGAATGACCTCGACGACCGGAGGGAAAGACAGGGGTGTTCAGAGTAGGTGCATCTGTCCACCAATCACCACTAAAATGCGTCCCTTCGTTATAAACTTCAACTCCTTCACTAAGATGAGGACGGTCTTTGACAGGATCGCTGAAGCCTCGTCCATACCATATCTGTGAAGTCCGTCGAGGGAAGATCTGTTCCCAGTAGTTTATCGGTGATGCAATGGTGGATATGACCAAAGGTAGGGAAGGAAAGCCTCGACCTTCACTGATGAGGAAAACAGGAACGATTCTGACTCGATAGTTCGAGGATGGTTGCAGTGACGTAATGAGGTACGATTGACTGAGTAAAGTGCTTTGACCTGTTCGTGAGGAAAGAATGGCTTGAGATTGAAATGGTGTGATGGTAGGTGCAGTGGGAATATTAGCGATTTCATAAAAGTCTTCGCATAGCTTTCCATCAGCTAATTCAACGATCAAGTTGGAAGGGAAGGAATGTTGAGAAAGAGAAACATCATACTCCCATTGGATCAAAACACTTGTATCATTGAAATCAAGCACTTGTAAGTTTTGAATAGCACTTGCACTAGATGAGTTAAGATTCGTACTCGCACTGAGAATAGCTGTATCAAAGAGATCAACAATGAGTTGAGAATTTTGTTGTAAATCAATCGATTCAAAGTTTGGTGCAATAACTTCCTCGACAGAATCTGCTCGAACACCTCCCAACGTATACAAAGCAAGAGCTATGAGGAAAGCCAAGCCCAGATCTCTCCAGTATCTCATTTTTAGCATTTTATCTCGTCAATTCAATTACAATTTGATTGCGCGAAACTCCTCTTCCGGCGCTTAGGGAAAGGATAACCGGCATATTGAAATATCGGCTTTTGAAGGAAAGGAATAATTCTTGCAGATATGGATTGGTTAATACTCGCTGTAGGGCTATTGTTAAGCCTTCCTACTCTTACTTCAGCTTCTTCCTCTTCTCCAATTGCTTATGATATTATTTTGGTCATAGTAATTTTAGAATTAATTTTTGCTTTTTCGGTTGCTGTGGTTTGTATTCTTTTTTCATTCAATTTAATTATTACTCTGAAGGATTCCTCTAATGAAATGATTAGCTCATTAGCGGTTGGTGATCTTCCACCTTCTAGAATAGCGCAACATCAACAGCGAGACAGCGATTATGCTGGGAGAACCACTTTTGACGAAGATCGTGCAGCAGCTCTGGACTATAAAACCTTTCGAGACAATGCCGGAGGAAGAGGTCATGGTGCATCATTTGCTTCAGAAATGGATATTGAACGACAATTATCGGGTTATGAACCAAGGAATGAGAATAAATTTGCTGCTTTGTTTAATTCCTTTTATAACTATATTCGCTTATGGTAAACTAGTAGAACTTCTGCTACACCTGTCCTTAGCTTTGTTCTTAGTGTATATAGCCATCTTTAATGGGTGATAAATCTCTCTTTACTATTTCTCTCTTTTCTTTCTTTTCACTTAAATACTAAAAATTTCGAATCTTCCAACACTACAAGTTAACGGTTACCCTTTCAATTGACGGTTCCTTCATCGCTTCTTCATACAATCTTAGATTAAATTGGGTGCATATGAACCATGCAACATGATTGGTAAGCGCGTAGATTTTATTGCATGACGTAAGATCGGACCCTCTTCGATTCTCTGAGCATCAAACAAGATCACACTCGTCTGATTCGTCTGACCATTGAATAGATAAGACATTAAGTATCCATCATCTTCTGCAGGCTTCTCGTTTCTTTGTCTTCCACGAGGAATGAAGGTCATCTCTCCGATAAACTCGTGTGGCTTTGGCATCCACTTCCATTCTTTGCCTTCAGAGATATCTATCTTCACGAATCCTTGAAGAGGTGTTGATTTCGTAGAATGGCTTCCGCAAAGAGCATAGACATAGCGATACTAAAAATAACTTCTTTAAAGTGAACTACAAGTGCTGAAGTGACTCACCGGTCTACCGACATGGTTGGGGTTTAAGGTTCCAAAGTCTAACTGCTCCTTCGACAGTGCTCGATGTCCATCATACTTCCATTTCTTAAGTTTGAGATCTTTCGATATTTTGTATCTGTTGCGAAATGATGAGAAGCCTCTGTAAGGCTATATAATATGATATCTAACCTCATCAGCAAAGGAAATGGAATCTCATTTTCATAATCAAATTCTTTCCACGAAATTGGATTATTTTGTGAATCACGTGGTAATCCCATCTTTAACTCCTCGCAACGAAAGGAATCTGATCCCCGACAATGATAAGAGAATAAGATAGCTCAAATAACAAACCTATGAGTATAGATCCATCATTTTCCTCATAAGCATTCGCGAAATGAAAAGAGAAATGAGGATCTAAGTCAATCATTTGTATTTCATCTTTTTGATTTCTAAAGCATGAAGTCAGAGAAAGGGATTGGAGGAAGAACGGTTCTTATTCACCGAGGGATTATATAGAGCTTTGTCGGTGCTTGTGACTGAAATGTAATACATTCTGTTGGTGACTAAAGAGAAAGTACTTCTACATGATGCGTCCAGTAGCGCGAGGCAAACTTATTCTTACCTTATGTCCGAATAAGACTGGTAAGAGATCAAACTTCACTGTCGGTAAAGCGATTAAGATAAAGTTTTTCGTAATGACAAAGTCATGACAAACAGAGAGCCCCGGATATTCAAAATCCCTTGGTATAAAAAGAACAAAACATGTCAGTAAGCATGATGAAGGCAGAGAGATCAACTTCTCACCTTTGAAAGATCATTTCATTCTCTTGATTTAATTCAAACACACGAATCTTCGTTGAACTTAATTTACTTTGTGTTCCAAATGCAATTAATGTTTTTGTAGAAGGATCAATCTTGGGATGAGCAGTTAAGGTTTCTGTTGGAAATAGCTGTTGATTGAGATCCTCCTCATCAACACTCAGTGTATGTAAAGTCTTAGCATCAAGGAAGTAAGGTTTCCCACCTTCCCACATTGCCATTAGTTTCTTATTCCAATAAATAATATTGGTATTAGCAACATTCTTAACTTTTGGATCAAAAAGATTAGTAAATATCCCCCCAGGCTTTAGTGTTCTAAAAGCACCACGCTTAGAGACTTTCTTCGTTGCTTGTTCTTTCTTAAAATCTATTGTTTGTACAAATCTATTTTTAAAATATCCCTTTTTGTTATGGATGCGAATGGAAGTAATCATTCCGTCTCCATCAAAGGGATGAAGGATTTCCTTGTCTCCTATTAGAAAGTTTCCAGGTCCATTCCTAAACAAACATTGCATAAGAGCTTCACCCTATCACTATGTGACCAAAATACCTAATGAACGTTCCACTAATATCATCAGGAAAGATACTTCCCAATTCCTCATCAACTTCTTTCAAACAGCTTGAATAACCATTTTTCCATGCTTCGCGATCATAACTCTTTCCAGAATCTTGGAGAGACATATAGTAACGAATACCACTTTTCCCTCTCGTAGATAATTGAAAGAACCCATGAGCTGCCAAAAGACATGAGAAAAGGATGATGTAGAAGTTGATGGATTTGTTCCACTTCATTTGATTGAAATTTGCAGGAAGGACGTACGGTTCGTTTAAGAGTACGACCGATTCTTAGGAGATTTCAGCAGAAAAGTCGATCATCGTGTAACTATATTCAATATGATTTACGAGTGTCCAATCTGTGAAGTGGAAGAAAGTCATGTTGTTTCGGCTTCAGAAAGTACATTTCTGAAGTGTTCTCTTTGTGGAACAGGTTTGCGATTAAAGACTGCGACGAACTCGATTCCAAATCAACCTCGATCACTCTTCCGTTCCGGTGTTGATAACAGAGTCCTCTCGATGGCAGGAGTACAAACTGACGATGTTCCACATACAGATGAGTTTCAAGGACTTGATGGCGATTTGAGTCTGTTACTATCTCAGATAAACCCTGATGTCCTCATTGACTTGTTTGATCCTTCTTTACGCGATCTCTTCCAGCAAATGTTAAATGATGAATCACCAAACAAAGTTGTGAATCAAAAGTACCTCGATGAAATAGGCCTATTAAAAGTGGATATTCGGAAGACTGTTTTATGGGATGTCTCGATTCAGATTGGAACAGTGCATTCATTATTCGTTCTCGCTGATTTCTCTGTCATTCCACCCGCAAACACTGAAATACAATCAGAAATTGTCTTAGGAAATCCAATACATGGCGAGGTCGTCGATAGTGGTTGTATTGATGAGACGTCAGGTCTAGAGAATGTCACTGTTCTCTTAGAGAGAGGGAAGATAACCTTTGCACAGAAATATCAAACCTTCTCTTCAACTCCCGTTCATGCTATTATTATATCACAAACTAAAGGATATAAATTTCCTTTCATTATGACTGATTCAAGTAAAGAACTGGAGAAAATTAATCCAGTGTTTGTTAATAATAATCATCAAACTCGATGTCCTGTTGGTATGATTAGTGAGAGAGATGCTGAAGTTGTGAAAAAACTTCTTTTTCATGAGAGAAAGAATCAAGGAAAAGCTGGGAAAGTTCCGATCAAGATAAAAGTAGGAGGGGAGGTGAAGGAATGTCCTATCTGCGTTGAAAACTTTGAATGTGGAGAGGATATTTATAAGCTTCCTTGCCGTCATATTTATCATCAAAATTGTTTAAGCCGATGGGTGCAATCACATCCTAACTGCCCGCTCTGCCGTCAACCAATAAACAAGCAGGAAAGGGTCGAAGAAGGGAAAAACGATGCCGCCTTAAATTCGGCGGAGGAGATGGCAAGAAACTTTTATTCATGAATGAGAGTAGTTTTGTAGCTTTTAAATCTAGATAGTAACGGGGTTAAGAATAACAAACCTCCTTAAAAAGAAAATAAGAGAAATAAATAGCTATGAGATAAGAAAAATTATTAATTTATAATGGCCTATAGAAAAAATGTTTCTCTAGAATTTCATATATACAAGTGAAATAGAATCAAGTCAACTCAAAAGATTGTATTATTTGGATGATTCACGGTCTTTCTTTTCCTTGATAGATTGTAGGAGTTTTTCAAGAGCTTCATTTTGTTCTCTAACTTGTGGATGTTTGTTGTGGTCTAACTTCTTTTCAAGTTCAGGTTTAAGTGTAATTTCATTCCTAGCTTTAATCCATTCCATAAGAAAATAACCACTCACAAGGGGAACAGCAAAGTAAATAAATCCCATAATTCGACGACCTGTTGGACTTAAAGGAATTCGGAAATTATGAATTCTACTCTTCATGGTATCAGGTTCTTCGGTAACTAGACGAGCCTTCATTCTAACCATCTTTTCAATCTGAAAGAGAAGTGTCAAGTGTTAAGGAAGCAAAAAAGAGTTTTGTTTGTGAATATTTTCTTATTTTACGTCGTATAGTGGGGATGGGTGAGAGTGAAACCTAACCATCCACTCTGAGATGCAACGGATCTCTTTACACCTCCAACGTGAGGAAGATTCCTCAACGGTATTATTTGCATGTTGGGATGATGGGCGAAGGGTTTGAGAGAGCTTTGTTCCAACACTCCAACACTAACTCAAGATTAAGTAAGAGTTGTTGAAGAAACTATTGCCTTTATGCTTTGTCTATAGTTCATCATTTGCCATCAAAGTGTCAGGAATCGCAAATCACATGGATAATTTTCAACTAAAAGTCGACGTGACTTCGACTGGTTCTCTGTTTCGGGTACCTATGCAAGCGGGAATGCTCGCTGAAGCTGCAATAAAAACAGAATCCACTTCACCAATGAGTCATACAGAGATGATGATTTCCTCTCCACGATTATTGGTGAGCTCTAGCAGCAGTGAAAGTCTCAACGCATTAACCAGCGCAAGTAGCAACAGTATCAATTTCTCAGGCATGAATCCATCGTTATCTACTCAACCACTTCAACACGTTGAAACCTCAACTCCACCATTTCATCCTTCAGTCTTTCAGCAGCAAGTGATTTCCAATAATCCAGAGAAGTTTCATTCGCATTTCATTAAACTTCGATCTCCTAATCGAAAAGGACAAACAAGGTACCGATGTGTCACCTGCTCTCACGAATTTGAATGCACTGGCAAACTTCGATTGATTCAGCATATATTAGGAGCTGCTTATACTGGAAATCAATCAAAGAACGTGAGAAGTTGCCCAATGCCTTACCAACCACTAAAAGATGCATTATTAAAAATTCATGGCCAAAATAACGGAATTCCCACTCTTAAATCAGATTCTTCATCACAACCTGGCACTCCAAAAACATCTTCAGGTCTAAGAGCTCCGCCAAGTATTGAGATAAGGCAGCCGATAAGTTTTGATTCTTTTTATTCCTGTAAATCTGCTGATGATAGTACAACAGCTGAAGATTGTAGTCGAAGCGATAACGAAATATGTGAATTTCTAACTGGTATTGGTGCAACTGAAGAGGACTTTTTAAACGCAGAATTAGGCGATGATTTAACGATGAAATTTGATGATATCGAGACAAACTTGAATCCAAAAAGATTAAAAACCGGTGACAACGAAGCGATTCTAAACGTGCTAAATCCTCCACGGAATAGAATGTATTCCATCGCAAATAAAGCTGTCATTCAATTTTTTTCGAATTACAGATTACCCGTAACAGCAGTCGAGGATCCACTCTTTCTTGAGCTTCTAAGTGCAATTCGTGTTGCAGGTCCGTACTATCGTCCCAGTATGGTTACTTTGCTTCAAGATACTCAAGTTATTGGAGGTAATGGAGGCTCGAATGCAAGTATATCAAGTACAACGAGTGCGAATAGTAGTAGTATGGGAATTCAACAGTCTCCACGTCAACAGTTGCATCATGGAAATATGTTCTCAATGAGTGCACCAGATCTTCGCTCTGCATTTAACTCTCAGGCGAATTTAAATAATATGAATTTAGTGAAATCCTTTACTGAGCATTTAAGTAATACAATGACTCCTCCTCAGCAGTTACCAAGCAATGCTAACAGTCTTCAGTCATCAGGTCGAAATAGTCCCTTGCAACAGCAGCTACCGAATCAATCAATACCGATGTCTCAGACTCCACAATATAATACTCCCCAGCATTCAAATCAATTTCAACATCTAAATCAACATCTGGGTCAACTAAGGCAAACGCACTCCATGCCATCAATGCCCACGAGGAACCAATTTAATCTGTAACATATGACGAATGGTCCCGCTGTTAACTGCTGTTTTTTCAATGATGGAATTATTCAAAATTGTTGCTATTGTTTCACAACACGCTTCTGTTAGCTATAGCTTGACACTTCCAGTTTCCCTCTCTTCTTTCATTCCTTTTACACATTCTTTTATCTTTACTGCAAAACACCTGTCCCTTTTAACTTCTGAATATTCAGGTTGGGAATTATGGAATGATCCAAAGCAAAACGATTGAATGATACTTAACTTCAAAGTGACTTAATAAACAATACAGTTTTACGATGGTTTGTTTTCATTCGCTCTGTCCTCTCTTGTTTGTATCATTATTGTGAGTGTATATATGTATGAGTGATTCAGTTTCGACTGCAGTATTAGTTATTTTTTAATTTTTGTTAGTTTCCAATCCCCTCTATAGCATGATTCACTTTCAACCCATGTGTTAGTCTGTATTTTATTTCATTCGAAGGAAAGAACATGAAGTTGTATCTTTCTTTTCTTGTG
>VFQN01001513.1_pt1 | contig 38698 bp, 59 predicted proteins | sample 3512371 | NCBI WGS metagenome assembly VFQN01 (sample SAMN10412370, study PRJNA504923) | tailings metagenome | isolation source: Replicate 2 from Balatoc abandoned mine | place: Philippines: Itogon, Benguet | collected 2017-08-28
CCTTGCACGGCATGATGCTGCTCTCAAACTGCTCCGCCTGGTCCAGAGCGCGCGGAAAGCCGTCAATGAGGAAGAAGTTGCCCCTGCTGTCGATCATCGCCTGCTTGAGTAGGTTGAGCGTAACGGCCACGGGCACCAGCTTGCCCTCCTTCATCAGCGCCTCGCACTTCTGGCCTACGTCGCTGCCGCTGGCCACCTCGGCGCGCAGCAGGTCGCCGGCGCTGAGGTGCACACACTCATACTCCTCCTTAATTTTGTCGCACTGCGTGCCCTTGCCGCTGCCTGGCCCGCCCAGGACAAAGACGATCTGGGCATCCGCAGGAAGCGAGCCTTGTACTGGGGGCAGCGCAAATTCCTGAGGGGTCCATGGGCAGTAGTCAACATGAGGACGGGTGTTGCTCGTTGAATCGCGTATACACTCCAGCCGTGAGCTGCATGCAGATCAGAATTGTCCTCAAAGACGTGAGGCAGCAGCAATTTCTTCCATGGCGCCCATCGCACCTCAGCCGCTGCAGGTGCCGCGGGCGCTGCGGGAGGTGCTGGCACGGACTTCGTGGGCGTCTGGGGGCTCCCGTTGGTTTGCGATGGCTCTGGCTTAGCAGCTGTCTCCGGTTTGCTGGGCGACTCCTGCAACGGACCGTAGTGATTCACTTAGCAGCAGGATTGACACTCTTGCTGCAACCATCAAAGCCTGCACAAGCCAGTGAACGCGTCAGCCATGCTGGCATACCGTCTTGCTTGCGCCGCAGCCCATGGTTGCGGCTTAAAGCTGCAAAAAGGGGCTGTGTTGGGGTAGGGTAGCACAACGCCTGCTCCTAGTGAGCGGACACTGGCGAATATTATTGCAATTGCTATTTGTGTGCAGCCTGTAGAAAAGGAGTTGAGATGTGTGAAGTGGGTGCATGGTACACCGGGCTCACCGAGCTTAGAAGTACCGCTTCTGCATGACAACTTGAGCGCCTGGCCCTTTCCGGGAAAGAATACCGTTTGCTAGTTATTGCAACTACCCGTATATGCTCAGTACTCTGCATTTAGGGCAGTGCTGATACACACGTTCCTGTAATCACTATGCTCTTCCCGCCGCGCCCCAGCAACCATCGCTATCGTATGACTATACAATACTGGTAGTTGTGCAGTAGCGCACAAGGTCGTGTTCATCCGCTGCACCCGAGGATGGATGTCCGTCATAAAGTTGGCGTCCTGGGTGTCCGCCCACAGAGCGCTCAGGTGCGAGGTGTGGCTGCGTTGTCTATGTAGTTGCAATGCAGGTGCACTAGGGTTGTCCCCCGAACATCGCTGACGTGTCTGTGTCTCGGGCTGTTGCATGCTGAGTGAGTACATGGGGTGTTTCAGTGTTACCCTGTGGGCGGGAGGCGGAGGTACAGTGACGGCCTCCTGGGCCTCAGGCACGAGCCGTCAGGCCTCGAGCGCACGGGGAATGCCCGGACACACCTAAAGCACCTTGCTAGCACCTCAGGCCCGTAGTCCCGCACGCGCACGCAACAAGCCTTTGATAAGACACCTTTGAATGCTCAACACATGCAGCGCCCGGGTACACTGTCTACGGTGGCTTCTGAGGCGGCCTCCGGGGGCACACGTGCCGACCGCCAGGCCGTCGCAACACAGCTATGGGACAAGTGGGCCGTGGAGGCTTTGGGGCCGATGAGCGCAGACCCCACCCACGAAGAACTCACAGCACAGAGCCGCCGGGTTCGGCGCCTTGAGCAAGACTGTGCTGCCCTTGCGGCACGCGCACAGCGGCGCCTGGAGCTGAGCGCAGCCATTCGCTCACAGCCTGTGTACCTAGGAGGAACCGGCAAAACGGGCCCAGCTTCCCCGGGAGGCCAGCCCCAGCTGCAAACGGGGTCCTTCAACCGCGAGATGCAATATGCTCTCCGAGAGCGGCGCAAAGCAGCTGCATACGCAGCCGTCAAGGTTGAGGGGGAAGCTGAGGCCGAGGGCGGGAGTGCTGCCGGGGCAGCATCCACAGCGGGCGCCCACGCGTCCGGTAGCGGCGCCATGGGGCGCTCGCCGTCCTTCAAGTCGCGAATGATGCTGGATGCCCTCATCGCTAGCCGAGCCTCCGGGTCTGGCAGCGCGGGTGGGTTCGGGGAAGCCGGCGGGCAGTCTCGTTCATCTGCACGGACACGGCCCCACTCGGCCATGCCCGGCTCCGGGGGCCGGGGCGCTGCTGGCTCTGCATCCGTTGGGCGGACCAGGCCCCGGTCGGCCGTACAAGGCGCCCTTGGCTCTGCGCCAGGCTCCCCAAAGCACCCCGCGAGCATGGCGCGTCGGGCGGCGGGCCTGGCAGCAGCGGGCGCCGCCGTGTCCGGCGGGATGCCGGCCGGCTCTGGGTCCTACTCCGGCCTGGGCATGGGCCCGGTGGCCTTGCCCGGCAGCGGTGTGGTGGTGCTGCCAGAGGGTGAGTACGCGGCGCTGCGGCAGGAGATGGAGGTCGTCTCGGAGCGGCTGGCGGCGACGCAGGCGGCGCTGGAGGTGCAGACGGACACCGAGTCGCAGCTGCGTGAGGCAGTGGACATGCTGCGCGCGCGGCTGCACAGCTCGGGGCTGCGGGAGGTGGAGGCGCAGCGGCGGTTGGCGCAGCACAGCAAGCTGGAGCCGCTGTTTGACCGGCTGGGGGAGATGTTCACGTTTAGCAGCCCGGAGGAGGTGGTGGCACGGCTGGAGTTCCTGGAGGACGACAAGCTGGGCACCTTCGACCAGCTGCTGAGGGTGAGGGCCGCTGGTGGCTGGGTTTCGAGCAGAGGCAACACGGGCTTGGGTTTGTGCTGCGCGAGTGGGCTTGAGGTTCAGGCATAACTCCTCTATGCATCAACCTGGGCTTGTGGTGGCCACAGCTTCCGCCGGTGTAGGCGGCAAGCCTCGTGGACGCCGTAGCTTTGCGCCACATCATAACCACGCGGGTTACTGTTGCGGTTTACTGTTGTTTGCACGTAAACCGAATGCATGTCCTATCCCGCATGCGCTTAAGACCTGGCCCTTTGGCGCCCGCTTGCAGACACAAGAGGAGGTCACCCGGTTGCAGCAGCGGCTGCTGGAGGTGCAGAAGGCGGGCGAGACGGTGGCTACCCGTCTAACGACGGACGCTCTGCAGGGCAGTGCTCGGTTGCAGGAGCAAAACGAGCAGCTCCGGCAGGAGCTGGAGTCCATGGAGGTAGGGGGGTGTCCCACAGCAAACCATTGGGGCGTGCGAGACAGTGATCGTGGACCACATACCCGAAAGCCGCAAGCGCACCATAAGCAGCTGTTGCAAACTCTGCGTGATTTCCAGGCTTTACCACAGTACGCCCGCTGATAACACGGCACACTGCGCGTACGTGTGTGCCGCAACTGCAACTGGAACTGAAGCTCGACTGATGCCCGCCCTGTCCCCCTTGACTGCAGAACCTGGTGCACCGGTTGACCAGCCGCCAGGCGCAGCTGGTGGCTCTGCAGACCGCCGTGCTGCAGCTGTGGGGCAAATGCTCTGAGGACCCTCAGTTCAGCGCAGCCTTCACCGCCGGGGCCAGCAGCACCAGCGGGAGCGTTGCTGCCGGCGGCCCAACTAGCACCCGGCGAAGCATTGCGCTTACAGCTCGGGACAGGCCCAGCAGCCCCGCCGCGGCCTCTGAGGCACCGGGTTCTGTCCTAGGCAGCAGCACCGGTCGACCGGGGTCCTCGCTGGGGCAAGCCGACGGCGGCGGCGGCGGCGGTACAGACCTGGCGGACCCGCTGACCATGCTGCACATGATAGAGGAGTTTGTCATGGGCAAGAGCGATAAGCTGTCCATTAAGCACTTCACCGACATACAGCGCGTGGCTAACCATGTGTGGCAGCAGCACTTCAAGCACCGTGCCGACATCCGCGGCAAGGTGGTGCCCACCTTTGAGCAGCTGAGCAAGATCGCTGACGGCATGGCGAAAAAGATACACTCTGTGCGGGACGAGGCTGGGCGAAGCGCGGACGCGGAGAAGCATCTTGCGAAGCAGGTGCGCAAGCTGCAGCAGCAGAAGAAGGCCCTGGAGGACGAGCTGGCTAGGCGGGATGACATGGTGCGGTCGCTGATGGGAGTGCCCCGGAGGGAGCGGCCCGCCAGCGCAGCGGCAGCGCTGGAGCGGATCCTAAGAGGGGATGCCGCCGCAACGGAGAGGGCAGACAGCACGTGGGGCGGCATGACGGGCCCGGGGGCAGGCATCTCTAGGGCCATGTCGACTGTGTCTGGGGTGGCGAGGAGTACGGTGACAGCTGTGACTGGGCCCCCGGCAAGCCGGATGAGCACGGCGGGTCAAGGGCGGGATGGCGGCGGGTACGGTACGGCAGGGCTGGGCAGTAGGGTGAGTCAGGGTGGCATGAGTGCCGCGGAGACACGGAAAGTCCGGCCGGTCTCGGCGCCAAACGGGGCAGCGGCGGCAGCCGCAAGGGCGTATGGCGGGGCTGGCGGCGGGGGGCCACAGCGGGCTTCAGCAGCGCCAACAACGACGGGTGGAACGTTGGCGTATGCCCTGAGCCCTGCACTCGTGGCCACCTTGCCGCACCCCTACGCGGACATCCCTGCCGGGGCGCACTGGCGGCAGCACGTGTCGCACGCGGGCACGGCTGGGGCACGGGCCCCGGCTTCCAAGCCGCCGCCCGGGGGCCTGTTCTACACCGTTCCGGCTGGTAGCTTGGGTGGTCGAGAGCAGGTCGGAGGCCAGGGTGGAGCCGCTGCATCAGGGGATGGCGGACAGGACGAGCAGAGTGGGAAGCAGGGAGCGGGGTCTGCGGGAGTGTACGTGGGGAGCACACCGGGTGGGTCTGGGGAGCTGGTGTCTGCGGAAGCAGTGAAGCAGGCGCCCCCTGCACGCTGGGCAGCCCCACAGCGGAGCGCCATTGAGCAGGCCTTCCTCACGCGCTTGGAACGACGGACACGTGTCAGTTGAGTTTGGCTGCAGGTGGCTACCGTAGTTTTGTTGCGTTGGTTGACCTGAGGCAGTGTTCATGTGGCTTTTATGTTGTATGTCCATGCGGTTGGGTCAAGGTGGTCCCCTGATGCTTGCTCCATCTTGTTGGCTCGGGTGTTTGGCCAGCGGATGTGTGCAGCGACCACTGTCCCGCGCCGGAAACGACTTGCATGCCTATTTATGAGTTATTTGCGACCAGTGTGCAAGCGCTCCTTGCAGCGATGACATGCCGAGGCGGCATGCGCTCTGCCATGACCCATGGGCATAACTGCCTGCTTATTCTCGTATAACCATGATGTAGTACACCAGTGCACTTGGTAACAGTAGCACCGGTACAATCTAGGGTCCTTGCCGTGTGGCTATACACAGTGTCTGGGTTACAATGTACAAGGAGCTAAGCAATAATGCAAACCTATGCACTCGAGCTCCTGATACTTTCCCTGGCTGGCCGCCTGTAAGCGGGGCCTGTGACGCTATGAGCTGTAAATACAACCATGAGACTGGCCGGCACCCAGGCACGAAGCAGCATGCTCCCCCTGGCTGCCCTGGCGTCGGCGTATGGCTGGTTGGCTGCATGTGATGTGCGCAGACGTTACAGCGGCAGCAGCATGACGGTACGATAAGGCTGCACCCGGGAGGTGGGGAGCAGGGGCAGGTGCGCTCCCTAGGTGGGGCAACGAAACAAACAATGAGATGGAAAATAATTGCTGGATGCCAATAAGTGGTTTTGGGTGCACCGCTTCCTTGGTTCGCATAGCCTGCGCAGCTAGCTTCGGCGGCGCCCTGGCCACACCCTGGCCCTAGTCAAGGCTTCCTCAGCTCTTCCTCGTGGTACGAACCGCGAATTGGCTACAGCGTCGAACCTACGCCCTGCCCTACCGGCCGGGAATGCCTTTTTGCATTGCCTTAGTACAACTTGATAACAACAACTTGACGGGTTTGTACGCACCCCCGCCTTCGTCTCTTTTGTCAACTTACACTAAGGGCAACTCGCAACTTCATGGTCCCAGATAGTGCCCTGAGTTTTGCTTACAGTAAAAACAAAACTCGCGTTGGGATTATGGAGGTTGCTGTCGCCTAGGTCGGGGCGGACAAAATGGAGTCGCTGCCCAAAGAGCGACTGGAAGCTCTTGTACAAGAACTGAACACGTTAGAGCCATTAGATGTTGGGCGAGCTCTCCACGAGCTATGTGAGCGAGAGACTCCAACCACGCCCTCGGAAGCTGCAATACTACGCCGGGCAGGAGCAGTGCCCACCTTAGCGGTTCTTCTCGAGCCTGCTTGGGACAATTTGATACGTCTTCAAGCGTGTACGCTTGTGGCACGCCTGTGCAAGAATGATCCACAGGTTGGTTGGTCCGGCGACCGCAGCACCCATACGGAGGACTGAGGCACCTCTCCTCCTGGCCCACTCGCCCTGGGGCCAGGAATGCAATGGCGTTTGCTGAGGAAGAGGCACGGGCACCAACCTAAAGTTCGGAAGGTTGCTGTCCATATGCACCCTAACTGCCAGATACCCCACAGAGTAGTCCAGGGAACCCAAACTGCATTCCCAGACTTCCTCCTAGTCATCTCCTCCACACACCCGGATCCTTGGCATCCCTGACACGTATTTCAGTGTGTTCACGGACTGCAATCTCGTGTATCACGGTTGGTGAGCCTGACCCACATTGTGCGTGCTTACAGAGCCAGGAGGCCTTCCTCCCGTACGGCATCATCCGTAAGCTCATCAAGTGCATAGAGGCGGTGCAGGGTGGCAACCCAGATGCCAGCGAGGCCATCCGTGCGCTGGGCTACGTGGTGGGAGGCGGAATCAACGGCAGCGAGCACCTGGCCGCAATAGAGGTAACATCAACGCCGCCTCCGCTTTCCTAACACCTTCGCCCGCTGTCAACGTGTCGCACAAGTGTCACCATCCGTCCCTGACACCATGACCCAAACTCGCGCAATGGCCGCACCCTCCAAACTGCCGCGCGTATAACAGCCAAGCTGCCTGCACGCACAAACGCGTAGTCCCCAACACCACTGACCCACCTCCATGTTGTTGGATGTAGGCCCGCCGCCTTCGCCGCCTCACACCCGTTGCCCCATGCCCTTGCAAACCCCACACGCCCCACTGCCCGCCCCTCCTTGACCTTTCCGCCCCCCCCCCACCCCCCGCCCCCGCCGCCACCTCTTTCCTCACACCCCAGGACCTCTTCCTCAGCGGCACCGTGTACCGCATGCGCGCCGAGCTGGCCACCCGGAAGCACCGCGACCATGTGGTCACCGCCGTGGGCGAGTTCCTGGCAGCCATCGCCTGCCTGCCCGCCAGCCACACCCGCCTGCGCGACGCCGCCCTGCTACCGCTGCTGCCCACATGGCTCGACGCGGACCGGCCCGGGCCCTTTCTGGAGGCCGCCTGGCGGCTCTCCGCCACCGAGGCGGTGGCCAAGGGCATGCACACGGAGGCGTACTTTGAGGCACTGCTCAAGATCGTGGCCGGCGCGTCCACGCCCCAGGGCGCGCGCCGCATCGCGCTGCTGACCGTGTGCAATATCTTTGGGGCGGACTCGGACCACGTGCGCGCGGAGGAGCTGCTGCAGATGCAGTCCCTTCCCGTCATGCTGTCCTCCATGCTGGCTGCCTCCCTGGGGCCCGCAGACCTTGGCGTCGCAGCACGTGCCTTCCCATCTGGGTCAGGTGGTGCGGGCCGAACATCCGACAGCGGCGGGGCAGCGCCCGGGGCGGCGTCAGCCACCGGCCGGACGGTGCGCATGGTGGTGAGCGGGCCGAGCAGCAGCTCCGCAGTACCGGGGCCAGGGGAGCAAGGGGGCGGCGCCGCTGCAGGAGCAGGGGCAGGGCCCGGCGGGGACGCGTTGCAGCAGCGGCTGAACCACGCGTCCACCATGCCGCACGCGCGCTTTCAGGGGGGCAGCTTCACGGAGGAGCCGCTGCCGGGGAACAAAAGCGCGCTGCGTGGGGCGTCAGCAGCCCCCGGCGGGCAGACCGGCACCATGAGCCTCACGGCCCCGGGGAGCTCCCTTGAGCTCCTGGGGCGGAACAGCGCCAAGTCCGGTGCCACTGCCGCCGCCGCAGCCACCGGTCCCGCGGACATGGCACCCCTTCCTCTTGAGCTGGTGCTCCACAGCATCGCCTGCGCCGCCAGCAACGTTATCCTAGCCCGTCAGCTCGCAACTCCCACCTCCCCAGCCTTCGTGGTTCCTCGGCTGCTGGACGCGCTCGTGTCGGTGCAGCAGCACTACCAGGCGGGTGCGCTGAGCCGCGCCCTCTGGGTGGCACGTGCGGTGGCAGCAGCGCAGGCGCTGCTGCGGCTGGCGTCGCACCGTGACTTGCAGCCGGTGCTGCAGTCCGCAAACGCAGGCGCGGTGCTGCGGTCCCTATCGGGCGGGTCGGACGACCCACGGGTCACCGAGGCGGTGCGCTGCACGCTGCTGCACCTGGGGCAGGTGGGCGCAGGCAGCAGGGTGGCGCTGGCGGCGTTCCAGGCGCTGTACGGCGGGGGCGGGGCCGGCGCGGCGGGCGGGGAGCAGCACGTGGAGCGTTTCACGCTGACATCGGAGTCCAGCGAGGGCAGGTGCGCTTGTGTGGGCCATGGTGCTTATGCCGAATTGCTTTAGGTGCCAGATATAGCTACTATCGTCCAGGATGGACCAGTTGAACGGCGCCCGCTTCGTATTCAAGGTGCTGTGACGCCTGTCCTGTGGGCAATTTGGCCGACGGTTGTTCTTTGCACTCTCAGGTTCCACGTTTTCATCAGCCACCACCGCGCCGACGCACACCACTTCGCGCTGTACACGCTATACCCCATGCTGGTGGTGCGCGGCGTGCCAGCCTTCGTGGACCCGCAACACAGGTGCGCTGAGCGTCCTAGAACATGCTCTGCTGCTTGCGGACGCCGACTTTGTGGCGGGCTCAGGCACCAGCAAAGACTGCTGCGTGCATGGCAGTCAAGCTGCTTAAAGTGCAAGGTAAAGCACCCGGCCGCACCGCCACATGTCGCATTGTCTGCTTGACCATCACTTCCTGCTTGCCTTTGTTGCGGGCAATTGCACGCGCGCAGGACGCTGTCCAGCGACTGGGCGCATGTGGTGGCCAGCTGCCGCAACATGGTCATCTGCCTCAGCGAGCTGCTGCTGGCGTCGCCCGAGCACGTGCACGAGGCGGAGGCGGCGGTGGCGGCGGGCGTGCACGTGGTGGCGGTGGTGCCAGAGGGGTCGCGGTGGGCGGACGCCGCGGGGCACAAGGTGTGTGGGTACCGGCACATTTTTGTGAGCGGAATCGCCGCGTTGGTCACGGACGAAGGCCCTTGTGGAAGCTTGCGGTGCCCGCGCCGTGTTTTGCCTTTCTCAAAGGTAGCATGTAGTAATCGCTTGCGCTGGCCTTCCGCTGGGCCCTTGCTTGTGTTTGCCACAGACGTACGACACGCCTCCCCCGGAGGCCATCGAGTCGCTGCCCGAGCGCCTGCGTGGCATCTTCACGGACCGGCCCTTGGTGTACTCCGCGTCGCGGCACGCAGACTTTGCACAGCAGCTCATGTCGCGCTTGCGGCTGCCGCCGCGCACAGCGCGAGGGCGCCCCAGCGGAGACTGGCATGGCGAGGAGCAGGGCATGGAGGGCGAGGCGGGGGCGGGGTCCCGGCGAAATGGCCAACAGGGGGACACAGTGTTCGGAATAGGGCCTGGCGAAGACGAGCAAGACGACGGGGACCAGATGGGAGAGGTGAGTCCCCAGGACAACGGCTTGTGTGCGCGTCTCCTTCGCACACACCCACCGCAGTGCAGCGCCGGTGTCCTCCTTTATGAGCGCAGCGGACAAGCAGCCGCCTAGCATGTTGCACAGCGCTGCTTTACAGCGTTGCTCGCCAGTCTCATGCCTGCCTAGATTGTTCTGCTTCAGCCTTCTGACGTGCTCTTGTGTTTTCTCGCCCACAGCTGCCCCGGCGCTCGTCCACGGGCACCTTGCATGACGTTGGGGGCCTGCCCTTGGCCCTGCCCTGGCCCTGGAGTCGCCTGCTGGACACACCCAACCCGCAGGAGCAGCCGCCGCCCGGGCCAGGCCGCCGCATCTCCGCCTCCGGAGGCGTGCGCGAATCGGTCTCCGGCTCCGCTGCATATGTGAGCAGCTCCTCTGTCAGCCTCTCTCCCGGGGGTGGCGGCACCGGTCAGGTGGTGTCACAGGCATCGGCACGGCGTCAGACCGCGCGGCAGCGGTCGTCCATACACCGGCGGCAGCAGTTGCAGCAGCAGCAACAGCAGCAGCAGTGGGCGCTGCAGCAGCAGTGGCTGCACGAGCTGCAGGAGCAGCAGCTGTTCCAAGGCTTCCGGCAGCAGCACCCTGGGGGGCATTACAGGCGCAGCATCTCACAGCTGACGAACCCCACGCAACACCAGTCGCTCGCCAGCTACCGCAGCGCCAGCATGCACCGGCACTCGCACACGGGCCAGGGCGGTGGGGCGCCAGGGGTGCCCAACACGCCCCCTATAGCCGGAAGCAACGCGGGAGCCGGTGGGCTGTGGGCCCCGGGTACGGCCTCCCCGCCACCTGCGTCCGTTTCGGGCGGCGCTCCGCCACTTGTGGGGCTCAGCCCACACCTGGAACGCGCGAGCATCAGCGGCACCAGCATGGGCGGGGAGGTTGCCGGGCTCCCGCTGCCCGGGGTCATGTGCCAGCTGCTGGGCCTGCAGATGGAGATGGTGCGGTACGAACTGCGGCAGGCCGTGCAGCAGGTGCGTGCGGAAGCGGTGGGGGCCACCGATTGTCCTATTGACACATGTGTTTGGCTCAGCATTGTCACTCACCTTGGACATGTTGCAAGAATGCTGTTGCTAGCGCCTACTACCTGCAAATACTGGCTTGCAAGCGTTCGCCCTCACCCCTCGGTGCGCAGTCGCACGCCGACATCGTCCACAAGATCGACCGGCTGCGCAGCGACGTAACGGAGCAGGTGGTGCAGCTGCGGTTCGACCTGGCGGGCAAGATCGAGACGGTGCAGGACATGGTCACGGCGCTCAAGAAGACGGTCGTGTCCGCCTCTGCCGCCGCAAGTACAGCCGTCAGCGGCTCGCTGGCCCCCGCCGCCGACGCCGTCGCGTCCTCCGCCACCGGCGCCATCGCAGCCGCCGCCGCTGGCGCAAACAGCGGCGGCGCGAACGGTGTGGCCAAGGCTCCTGCCACCGGCGCAACCCCTGCCGGCAGCACCGGCAGTGCGGGGCTCCCAGGCCCGGCCGCCATGCTGGACGCCCAGGACCCCCAGGCGCTACTGGCCCAGGCCCTTTCCACTAAGCTAGCCGCAACCCTCCAGGACGCAGTGAACAAGGCCGTGGGGCAGCTGCAGGCCAGTGTGCTGGCGTCCCTGCAGAACCCTGCGAACGCGCACGGCCTGGGGCTGCCTGCCGCCGGCATTGCCCCGCACCCGCCCACGCACCCCAACCCGAACGGCGCCACACGCCAGGGCAGCGCAGCCGTGCTGAGCCCCATCCCGGGCATAGAGCTGTCTCCTGTGGTACGGGCGGGTGCTGCGGCTTGGTCCACGGAAGGTACGGGCGCTGCTGCGGCGGTCGGGCGAGATGGCGGGGCGCGCTCGGCGCGGGTAACCCACCCGGTCCCTGGGCCTGTGAGCGGGGGCCAGGCGGCAGGGAGTCCGGGGTCCGCGCGAGGCAGCAACCCGGGGACTGCGGGCAGGACGGGAGGAAGGCCGGGGCCGCTGGCTTTGTTTGATGCGGCAGTGGCGGAGGAGGAGGCGGGAGGGGCGGGCGAGGGGACTGTGCTGTCGCCCTCGGCGCTGCTGGCGAATGTGACCAGCCCGGCGACTGCTCAGGCGGCTTTGCTACTGGCGCAGCGCGGCCGCCAGTCCATGCCGCTGATTGCTTCGCATGCAGCAGGGGCCGGCAGCAACACTGCCGCGGTTGTGAATGTGGCGGCGGCGATGGCGGCGGCAGCCGCAGCAGGCGGGGCCGGGGGTAGTCCAGGAGCGCTGCGTGCCGGGCTTGCGGGCGCCGTGGGCGGGGCTGGGCAGGTGGCAGGGGTAGTTTCTCCCACTAGTGGCAAGCCCAGGTCAGCTACAGGCACCCTGCCCAAGCTGACAGGTGCGTTGCTGTCGCCTGCGGGGGGTGGAGGGGGCGGCATACCTGCGGGTCGGATGGTGGAGCGGACGGAAGCGAACCCTGTGCGCAAGGTGCAGCAGGTGGCGCTGCTCCAGCAGCAGCAGCAGCAGCAGCAGCAGCCACCGTAGTCTACCATAGGTGGGGCAGCACTAAGCAGGCCAACCCAGACAGTAAGTAAGAAAAGCTGTGTTTGTAGGGTGCGGGCGTTTTGGGAGTGTGCATACGGCAAATAATTGTAGAAGACGTCACAGGCCCCATTAACATGACAGTTGTGCGCGCGGTTTGTGTCGTACTGCATCGTTTTCGGGCGTTCTGAAACAGGCGCGCGGCGCCGTTTGTATTATCGCGTCCATATGAGTCATCTCATGGTCGAAAACGTTTTGACTCCATGCGAAGCCCTACGGCGAAGACTGGATACTGGCGTGACACTGCGAGCAGTGCGAACGGGTTACTGTGTTGTATGGGCATTGCCTGCAACCACAGCACTGATGCCCAAGTACAAGACATGCGAGCGCTCTTATCGCGCGAAGTTATATGCTTTTCTTACGGTCTGCATACGGCGTGCAATGCAGGGCGGCCGTGCATTGTCTGTTGGCTATGCAAGCAGTGGGATGTGGAGGGGCTTGGCTACGTGCATGACGTAGGCAGCCAGAGTAGCTGCGGCTGAGTGCACGTCTGCTCCTGGCCTCCTTGTGGCGGCCGAGTTAACAGATGACTCGCGCCAATAGTGCACCATACGTGGTAACCTAGCTGTGTTTAAGCGGATGATGAAGACGCCGCCTGCAAAGTAATGTAGAGGTCCAGGACGCCGGCTAAAGCCACCAGCCCATGGGACGGTGCCAGTGTGTAGTGTCCAGGGTCCAGGTCTCCCCTGGCGGTGCCACTGGCTGGGCATAAGACGTCGTTCAACTTGATTACGACTTTCAAATTCCGTAAGCGCACTCCGGTTGGCGACCTCTGGCCTCGGTGTTGTATTTCCCAAGGGCCCCTCATGCGGCCCCTGGTGTCGCCCCTGGGTCTGACATAATTTGGTAGGGCGGGATGCAAGGGAGCCCAAGAGTAGGGGAGCCCAATAGCGTGGTGCCTGGTAGGCCTTCTGCTTTGCGAGGGTTCATCGCTTCATCCTGCACCATTTAGGGGAGCCTGTCCGGATGGAGCTATGGAATGCATGCAGTGTGTGCAACACTGTGCCGTACGTTCAGCAGCAGGAAGCCCTCATGGGTGTCGGTGCTTAACAGCAGAAATGTCTTGGAGCTTAGAGCTTCACCAGCCTGCACTGGGGCAGCTGGCCCCAACGGGGTCCTGTACATGCAAACTGGAGGTTTTCACCCTGGACGTACTTGATCTCTCGCAACGTCGAGGACAACTCGTGCACAACCCCGAGGACATCAGGTGCACCGTAAGCACAGTTCAATGCCTATCAAACCAGGGGAGGGGCGGTCAGTGGTCAAGGCTTCTGCGTCGTTCGGGGGTGTCGTTCGGGGGTGTCCTGCTGGCTCATGGGGGCTGGGGTGGCAGGGTTACAGCATTTCCGTCTCTGACTCCTAGACTCACACCTGACCGCAACACCCTGCTTTGGGCCTGCGCGCGGTGGGGTGCTGCACCACGCTCCATACCAGCTTGCCCAGTGCCGTAATGCCTCACGCACCTCCGCACTCTGCATACGCCTGCAAAGTATAGAAAATGCGTTGATGTTTGCGTGCAGAAATTGAGGCATTCGCGTTCGCATGCACCGTACACTCGGGATCTAGGTCCGCGCAAGGTCCCTGTTGCTCGCTGCACCAATAAGCTTGTCGTGCACTTCGTTCCTAAAGAAAATGAGCCGTTGATAGTGAAGAACCATAGGTAGCGCCGGCTGCACGATGCTTTTGGGCTCTCCGCTGTTGAGCGGCCAGCTCTACGGTCCACCTAGATCAAAGCACTCTACACAACGTTGCTGTGCACTTGTAAACTCTGTCGGCCTTAAACAGCAGCAGCCTCAGGCGCGAGCTGCCAAGGCCACCGAGGTCGACGAGGTGCGTCGACCGGGTGCGCTGTAGAAACTGGTTGCATGCCACAATAAACATTATACGTATAACTCTGTGTCTCTGGTATGCAGGCATCTCACACTAGTGGTTCTGGCTCAGTCGTCGCGGCAAGCTGCTCGGTGTCGGGGTTGCTCACGCGCTCCATACACAGCCATGAGGTCATTAACCAGGCACCAAGCATTCATCAAGTGGAGTCCCGAGCAGCGCAGCTTAACCGCGAGCTAGGCCATTGCCAGTCGTGGGAGGCACTTAGCCTCCTTTTCTACCAGCACCACGCCGTCCTAGACTTCGTCAACATCAGCACAATATGGACGCGATTAGCTACCTTGTACGACGGTGCGGGGCTCAGGCGGGGGATAGGAGCGGCAGGGTCTGGGTCGCCACCACCATCCCTGCCGCCCGTCCAGGAGGCAGCCTTCCGCCAGTTCCTCGCCGAGCTCATCGCCATAACGTCGATCCGCCTGCATGCTTTTGGCGCTCAGGCGCTCTCTAACGTGATGTGGGCCATGAGCAACGCGGACTGGCACCTGGAGCAGCATGAGCCGGCAGCGGATGAGCTGCTGCAGCAGCTGTGCAGCTGCGTGTGCCGCCGCGTGCACACGCTGCACCCCGCCGACGTGTCCAACATCTGCTGCGCGGTGGGCCGTCTGGACCACCGCTGGCGCCGCGACTTCGTTGTGACCTTCTTCCGCAGCATCCTGCGCAGGGACGACCTCATGAGCAGCCTCGACGTCACCACGCTCAACAACCTGCTCTTCGGCCTCGCACGCGCCCGGCGGAGAGGGCTCATGCGCCTCGGCCCCGCCACGCTCTCCCGCCTCACCTCATGCGTCGCCAACGTCCTCTCAAACCCGGACCACGCCGCAACCCGCCTGGAGCCCTGGCGCGCAGCGCAGCTCCTGTACAACTGCCACAAGCTGCGCCTCCGCATCCGCTGGCACACGTACACCGTACTCATGGGCCAGGTAGAGCAGCTGCACCAGCAGGTGCCCAGCCCCCTGGACCAGTGGTCCTTCAGCTTCGTGGTGGGGTACGTGGACGCCTTCCGGCGGGTGTCCCCTCGCGTGCGGCCGTCCCTGCAGCCCCTGTACTCCTACGTTGAGGGGCGGCTGGGTGAGGGCACCACAAGCCAGCTGGCCATGCTGTCGCACGTGTTCAGCGAGATGGGCTACCCGCCCGAGCCGCTGCTGTGGCGGCACGTGTTCGTGCGGTACACGGGCCCGGCGTACGTGCATGTGCTCTCGGGTAGCCTGGCTGACGTGCCGGCGACGCTGCGGAGAGCGGAGCCGGGGGCGGCGGGAACGGGGCGAGGGGCTACGGCGGCGGCGCAAGGGGCGGGAGCGGGTGCGGGCCGGTGTGCAGGGGACGCTGGGGCGGAGTTGCAGCAGCGGGGGCCTGGGCACGGGCAGGGGCAGGCGGGGCAGCGGCGCGGGCAGCAGCAGGGGGCAGTGGAGGCGGGGGCGCAAGGGTGCGAGGGGCAGCGGGCGGGCGGCAGGAGCAGCAGCACCAGCAGCTCGGGAGGGCGGGCGGAGGCTGCAGTGGCTGCAGATGCTTCGGGGTGGTCCCGGCAGGCGGAGCTGCTGCCCAGGCCGACAGACGCGGCCTCCTCGCCACTGTGGCAGTCGCCAGGGCCCGGCCCGGGGCCCGGCCCCGGCTTCCTGTCGGGCTCGCTGTCAGACTCAGACTCCATCGACGAGCTCTTCGCCATGGCGGCGCCGGATGCACTGCCGCGGCCCTGGGGAGACGATGCAGGGGAGCCCCGCACGCTGCACTACGTGTGCTGGCAGGCGGCCAAGGCGGGCGTGCTGCCGCCGCGGGCGTTCCTGCGGCTGTACCTGAAGCGTATGCCGGCGTGGGTGGAGCAGGGGGCGTCGGACACGCAGCTGGCGCAGGTGGTGGAGACCATCCGGCTGCTGCCGTGGCTGCCGCGCGGGGAGCTGCGGGGAGCGCTGTCAGCGGCGCTGAAGGCGCGGGCGCGCGAGTCCCGGCTGCCGCTGCGGGGCATGGCTCGGTGGCTGGATGAGCAGCGTTAGGGTACCTTGAAAAGGTTGGATGCGCGGACATGGGGTACAGGGGTGCGAAGACAGTAGGGTGCAGGGCAGAGGAGGAGTGAGCAGAGGGTAGGGGTTAAGGGTGTAGGTGGGCAGCTTGGCAGGTCAGAGTGTTGCAGGACGGCCAGCTTTGTAGATAGGAAGCGAGGCGCCGGCGTACGACTGTTATTGGATTAGAGCAGTCTGGGAGTCGGGTGGCCGTGCCTCGTGTGCAGGAGAGTTCCGTTGTTTTGGTTGTTGCATGCATGCAAGGTATGGCGGTGCCCAGGACTGACAGGCACGTGCACGATAGGGCTCGAGCGTTGATGCTGTGGAGCAGCTTGGGATTTGTATGCGGCCATACCGTATGAAGAAAGGTTTAACGCAAACCCTCATTGCAAGCATGGATCGCTGGTAGTAAGGAACACATTGATTGGCTCAGATTGGCTGGTGCTGGGACAGGTTGCATCAGCCGCTGTGAGCAGCTTTGCTGAGTGCTGCTGGGGCCTCGATAAGCGGTCTGGCCAAGGCGCTGTACCGTGTACGGCATGGAAGCAGGCAGCACATGTGGACGGGGCTCTTGAAGGTGCATCGGACATGCGGACGTGCAAGGCGGAATGCCACGCTTTTCGGCGAGGTATCGTGCAGGATGGTGTAAGGTTACACTATGCCATCATCCTGCCACCCACTGTGTTGCGTCAGGTGCCGTTGTCCATGACTAGGAAAAGCAACATACCACTGCATACAGTCTCACTTAGACGCCCATGTTGCCTCACTGTCCTTCCACGTAGCTCGGTGCCGCACACGGTCACAGCCGCATATGACTTTGCATCCAACAGAAAACACGCAAGCAGCGCAGGATCGCCGCGCTCTGCCCTCATCAACTTTAACAGCACTCAAACAACACCTGCATACCCATGCACCTGCGCATCCAGGGTGCTGTACGGTACCCCAAGCCGCCCCGCGGAAGCAGATGGCTTCGCACGGGCACAAGCACCAGCCCCCCTACCTACGCATACGATTCCCGGTTGACTAGCGGTTGGCATGGCGCAGAAGGCACCATTAGGGCCCCGTGTCCACGCCCGTGGTCCGCCCGTAAGGGGCTGCAGCACCGTGGTTGGTGCTGTCTGCTGCCCGCACATGCCATCCACACGCCCTTTGCTGCCTCAGGAGCAGAGAGCGGGCAGCACCGTGTCCCCTACATGGATGCGCCTCTTGCGGGAGGCTCATTTCCCTTTCCCTGCTGCACCCATCTGTTGCGCCGCCTGCTGCTCCATTTGCGAGAAGAACTCTTGGAAGCGCAGCCCCACACGTCCGGTCACGTGCATGAACTTCTCGCAGCACTTGGCCACACACTGCGGTGAGGCACGTGCACAGTTGGGAAGGGGTAAGGCGCAGGGTGTTAAGGGGCTACGCAAGACAGGTTGACTTCAGCGGTAGCGTAGGAGTCCCTCGCAATCGCCACCATCACCCACCCACCTGCTCCTCCTTCCCCGTCAACGCCTTGCTGCGCATGTCCTCGACGCACTCCTTGAAGCACATCTCCACCAGACGGTTGTACATCTTTAGGCTACGCACGGCATCGCAAACGGGGCAACGATTGAGCTGTGCGTGGGTCGGTGCCGCCCACCTGTGCCCTGCCTCAATGTCGGCATGGCATCGCACCTATCTCTGACTTGCATCTGCTCAAGAGCAGCACCGAGGGCCATTTTAGCCTCATCGGGGAGGTCCTGGACAGAATCCAAGGGAAAGTTCATTTTGCTCTCTCTCTAACACCGTAGCCAGCAGCAGCGGAGTAATGCGATGTACCGGACGTATGCAATCAATGCAGACGTGCGAAGCGTGCTACTGTCAGCTTGGAGCGAGAGTCCCGTACTTTGCTGCACGATGGCAAACATAATGGCTTATTCCACCTGCAAGTGGAATATAATAAGTAACATTTTAACGCATGGACGCAACCACACAAAGCTGCCTTAGGGCAGCGATTCAGGCAGGGCAGGCTCTGTTGGCCCACACCGGCTTGACTGAACAGCAGCTTCTTCAGGTTGTCGCTGTTGCCGCCATCGCTCTTGTGGTCCTTTACCTCGCCAAAGATGTCATCAGCACGCTGCTGATACCGTCGATCAAAGTGGAGCTCGCAGATGGTACGCAGCGCGGGAGCCCGCGCGACGGCCCTTCCTCCACCCGATTGAGTCCGCTGACTAGCTGCGACTCGTACACGCAGCGGAGGCGAATAACAAAATTGATGCGGTCAAGCATGATCCCAGCAAGCCGACGGACAAGGACGTGGTGCCATGCTACGATCCCAGCACTATGCAGCTTCTTGGCCACCTGCCAGCGATGTCTGCCGCGGAGGTACGCGTCCAAAGGAAATAGTGTTAGTTCCTCGCGAACGGGCAACCGGCCTATAAGGCTCAGCGCAGCAGCTGCTGCTGTGTAGGCGTTACAGTACAAACTTGCCCGGCTGACGCTCCACCTTCCACCCGCTAGGTGAAGGCGCGCATCGCGCGTGCCAAGGAGGCGGCCAAGGTAGGGCACCAGAGGTTGCACTGACGGTAGCACACGTCACTGTGTTTCACTGTACCGTGCGCTGGCCAACAAGCCTGTCGTGCATGGCTACACCAGGTTGCTGTATGGGTGGCGGCTTTTGGGTGGTTGTTGCAGCATGGAGCCATTGCCCAAGCAGAACACACACAGCATCATGCAAAGTCAGTGCATTCGTTCCCCCTGGCATCCCTGCTTGCGTCAACAACCGAATCATCGCCATGTGGGGGCCTCCGGTGCTCGGCCGTGCAGATCTGGCGCAAGTCCAGCTTTGCGCAGCGTCGCAAGCTGCTGAGGGTCCTGCTCAAATTTATGGTCGAGAACCAGGAGAACATCATCAGGTACGGCACCTCCCCGTGCCCTAGGCGGCGCATCCCCCCGCGTTTAGCACCACGTTCGGTCCTCTGCGTGCAAAGCCACCGCCACCGCAGGCTGGTTTTCTTACGAACCTTACTCCTCTGCCCTCTAAATGCACCTTACAGCATCCGCAGGGTTTCTACTCAGGCGGCCAATCAACGGTCGGACAACGATGCACAGAAAACACCTCATTTGCTTGCTAGCGCCGTCATGGTTGTTACATGTGTCCCGCAGGGTGTCCGCTCGCGACTCTGGCAAGCCGCTGCTGGACGCCATCATGGGGGAGGTCATGGTCACGTGCGAGAAGATCCACTGGCTGTGCAAGGAGGGCGAGAAGTTCCTGCGCCCCGAGAAGCGCTCGGCCGGCATCATGGTGAGCCACCAGGGTGCTCGGTGCACAGGCTCACAGCTGCAGAGACCACACCAGCTCGGAGGCAGGGAAGGGCATGGTAGGCTGCGGACTGTCCGGATGGGCAGTGTGAAGGAGGCGGTGAGGCCACGGCTCCTACCGACGCACCGAGGGTGACCCGCCGCGACTAGTCAGTGGCCGGGAACAGAAGGCCGCTGTAGGAGGTTCAGTCTGGGGGGCGTTGTGTCATCCATTGTCAGGCGCGACTCCGCTCAAATGCAAGGCCTCGGCCTTAACGGGGTGCCCTGTACTCAGCGACTTCCTCCCCACCATGCACTTGTGCAGAGCTTCTACAAGTCCGCCCGCGTGGAGTTCCACCCCGTCGGCGTGGTGAGCAGCGCTAGGCGTGGTAATAGCTCAGCCAGCAGCAGCAGCAGTAGCAGCTTGCTGCACCGTTGATGGGGCTTTCTCTGCCGCACCCCGTCCGTCAGCAGGCTAGGGTATGGGGCGATACCACTGGCCCGCAGCGCTCTCTGGCGGCAGCACTGTGGCGCCTGCCGTTCCACGGGCAGCAGCCAGCCGTTGAGTCTTGAGGGGCCCCGGCGGCCTCACTAGCGGCAAGACACCCACACCGGCCCACCACCGGTCCACCCCTGCTGCTGCTGTCCCCTGTGTCCAGGTGGGCGCCATCGTGCCCTGGAACTACCCCTTCCACAACGTGTTCAACCCCCTCACGGCGGCGCTGTTCGCCGGCAACGGCCTGGTCATCAAGGTGCAGGGGAGAGGCACCAGTGGGGTTGAGCACAGCCGTGGCAGAAGCACTAAGGGCAGGCGTCTGAAAAGGCCCCCCAGCATGGAAGTGACAGGCCGTGGGCCGCAGCAGCCCCCATGTGGCCACAGGTTTGAAGGCGAAGCAAAGGGCATTGGTCCTGCAGCAAATGCATCGCCTGCAGCACCGGCACGTAGGCTTGCACAACCAAAAGGTCGAGTAATATGCACAGGCCCTGTGCCTCTTTCCCCATGCCGCCATGATTCCTCCCCCTCCTCTCCCAGGTCTCTGAGCACGCCTCCTGGTCCACCGGCTACTATGGCCGCCTCATCAGCGCGGCGCTGGCTGCGGCGGGCGCCCCGGCCGACCTGGTGCAGGTCGTGACGGGGTACGGCGAGGCGGGCAGCGCGCTGGTGACGGGCGGGGTGGACAAGGTCATCTTCGTGGGCTCCACGCAGGTGGGCGGGTGGGGTGGTGCGGGTTGGGGCCTTGGGGCTGTGCGGGCAGGCGGGCTCGGGCGCGCGTCCGTGGGGTGTGGGCCCGCGTACAGCCCGGGTCTGTGGACGCAACGGATGGAGTTGGGGAGCGGGCGAGGGGTATGGCAAGGCAGTTAGGGAATTGCGGTGGGGTGAGGCAAAGCCATGCCGTGGGGCTCGTCCCACGTGACTGGCTTCGGGGCTGAGTAGGGTGCTGTGGGGTTACGCGTGAACCGCGAGGAAACCGTGTCAGGCGTCGGAATCGCCATGGGGAGTGCGTCGGAAGCTGTCTGGGCTTACTGCAGGCGGGCGCGGGATGGGCTACGGGAGCGGGTGCTGGAGCATCTGGGGCACTTTGGTCACCAAGCGCACGTACTGCTCCGTCTGTACGTTATGGACTTGTGTTGCTGCTGCTGCTGGCAGGTGGGCAAGCTGGTCATGCGCGCCGCCGCCGACACGTTGACCCCCGTGGTGCTGGAGCTGGGCGGCAAGGACGCCGTCATCATCACCGAGGACGCAGACCTGGAGCGGGTGGGTGGGGCAGGGCGGGACGGGACGGGGAGGGGAGGGGCATTGCGGTTGGGAGACGTTTGGGAGTGGCCTGAAGGGCCGCTGGGTGCCTTGAGCGGGTGGGTGGGGCAGGGAAGTGCGGGGAGGCCCACTGCGGTTGGGAGGTGTTTGGGATTGGTTTGGAGGGCCGCTGGGTGCGTGCCCAAAGGGTTCGGGACGCAGGACGCAGACCTGGAGCGGGCGGGTGGGCTGTGGGAGGGGAGGGGCTGCTGGGAGGCGGTAATGAGACGGTTAAAAGGGGCGCCAGCAGGGCCGCGAGGTACTCATGCCCAAGGGGCATCGGCGTGGACCTGGATTGGGTGGGGTTACGGAGCTGAGTGTGGAGGAGCCGGCCGGGAGGGAGGGAGAGCGGCATGAATGGGCTTTTGGGTGCGGTGGTGAGGATGCCACGGTTGCGGCGTGCGGCGGGGCATACTAGTCCCGCCGAGACACAGCGAGTCCGCTCGGCCCTGTGTCCACATGCTCCTGGTGTCCCGGCGGCCTTGCAGGTGAAGCACATTGTGCTCAAGGCTGCGTTCCTCAACTGCGGCCAGAACTGCGCCGGCGGTGAGCGCTTCTTCGTGCACGACAAGGTGTACGACAAGTTCCTGGACATGGTGGGTTGGAAAGGGTCAAGGGTAGGGGCGCCCTTACCGTACAGTCGACACCGCACACTGCTGCTTGAGTTGCCGCCTTGCCTGCTCCTGTCGAAACAAATCCCCCATTTTGTGGCACCGCTCAACCTTACAAGGATTTGAGGTCCTTGCAGAAGGCCCTTACACCCCGTCTTCTTGTCCCGCTGTCCGTCCCCTTGCCAGGTGACCCCGCTGGTGCGCAGCCTGCGGCAGGGCAACCCGCTGGGGGAGGAGCCGGTGGACTGCGGGGCCATGTGCATGCCGGGTGGGTGGGGGTGGTGCAAGGGGTGCTCGGGCGGGTTGGCAGCGCGTACCGACGCCGGGTAGGTGGAGGGGGCGGCGGGGGATGAGCGTTGGGTGAATGGACGGAGGGGGCAGGAAGACCAATGTCACCGCGTGCCCCTTCGCTGTGTGCCCATCTCATTGCCCTTGTGGGCCGCTACAAGACCGAGTGGAGAAGGAGCACAAGTCGGGCAATTATGCCTTACATCTCGCTTACGGAGCCCGCAGCCTGGAGATTTGCAACTCCCCCTAACCAACGTTGCCCTGTTCCTTGCCGCCGACTCCCAGGCCTGGCCGAGAAGGTGCACGGCCTGGTGACGGATGCGGTGGCGCGTGGCGCGAGGCTGCTGGCGGGCGGCGAGCTGCGGCCCACCGCCGCCTCCGGGGGTCAGTTCTACCCGCCCACGCTGCTGGCTGACGTGGGACCGGGCATGAAGATCTGGGAGGAGGAGGTGTTCGGGCCGGTGAGTGGTCACCCCGAAGGGTTCCAACGATAAGGAAAATCTTGCTTGCGGGATGCGCTATCCGGGGCGGGCGAGATTCGGGGGCGGCGCGCAGCCACCTGGAGGCTTCGCGACTTATAATTTCGCGATTCGCGGTCCATGCAGGATGCAAACGCTCACTCGCATGTCACCGCTTTGCATCAGCTGCTGAGGGGGCTTCCAAGGGGTTGATCGGTGGTTCTTGCGTACCGCCATGGCCTGCAGGTCATGTCGGTGATCCGGTGGAGCAGCGACGACGAGGTGGTGGCGCTGGCCAACGACTGCGCGTTCGGGCTGGGCAGCAGCGTGTTCGCGGGCAGCGGCCGCCGCGCGCGCGCCATCGCCAGCCGCCTGGAGGCGGGCATGGGCAACATCAACGACTTCGCAACCACCTACATGTGCCAGAGCCTGCCCTTTGGCGGCGTCAAGCACAGCGGCTTCGACCGCTTCGCGGGTGAGTACCGTAGTACCGGTAGTGCAATGGGGCGGAACTGATCTCTTGACGTTCGCGTGGGGAAAGGGTGTTTCGTGCATGGTCACCCACAATCGACAGCGCTTCTCCACCCTCGTCCGTTGCGATTTGTGTACTGCAAAAATATGCCAAACAGGCCCGTTGACGCTGTCTGCTTACCCTGCCCGTCGCCCCATGCACGCGACCGCGGCTGGGCTGTTGTGCACCCGCCGCATGCCTCCCGTGCGGCCCAAAAGTGCCCTGGTTTCTCACACATCCCTACCAGCACCCACGCCCATCAACACTCGCCTTGCTGATCACCCTTTCACCTGCCTTTGCCCTCACGTCACCTCGCTTTTCCCCCAGGCGTGGAGGGCCTGCGCGGCCTGTGCGTGCCCAAGGCGGTGTGCGAGGACCGCTTCCCGCTGCTCATGAACAGCTCCATCCCGCCGCCCTGGCAGTACCCCGTCAAGGACAACGCCGTGGCCTTCGGCACCGCGCTGGTCACCATGTTCTACGGCCCGGGGCTGGTGTACCAGGCGCGCGGGCTAGCGGCGTTGCTGGCTGCGCTGGTGGCCCCGGGGGGAAAGAGCAAGGCGGCGGGCAAGGCCAAGTCGTCGTGAGGAGGGTACGCGCAAAGCGCGAGAAACCGTGTGAGGCGTCAGGGAATTGCGGAAACGTCGTCATGAGGAGGGAGAGCGGAACAGGGTTGCCGGGGACCTGGAGGAGGAGGGATGGGAGACTGCAGTTTGAGCTGTGTGGTGGTGTGGACGTTGCGGGTTTAGGGAGGAGATGGTTTGCGCGCGCGCGGGCCGGCTGGATGGGTGAGAGGGGGTTGTGGGTGACGTTAAGTGGGATGCACTGAGTATCTGGGCTTCGAGTGGAGGATGCCGGGGAGGCTGCTGGCAAAGGTGAGGGCGACTCGCCGGTCAGGAGTGAGGGCCCTATGTGAGCGGCTGGGAGGGGCGGTTGAGGATTCTTGTTTACGGGGAATGAAGGGGAGCTGGGGACAGGTGGCGCGAGCGACATGTCAGCGTATGGCGGCAGGGCGTGAGCTTACTTGGCAAGGGCTGGGCTGGGGTTGATGGAACGCGGAAGCAGGGACGGACCAACTGGGTTCCACCTCCTTGAGACGAACGCCATGACGTGGTTGCGTGGGTGCTTCCAAGACCAGTAGCCCGCAGGGCATCGATCTGGCACACAGTCCACACGGTCCAGACACTGTCGTGCGTCGGGGCAGGCCGGCAGTGCCGCAGTACCGGGGCAGTCACGAACTCGATCAGGTGGACCTGCAGACGCACCTCAGTGTGACATATGCATACCGGCGCTGGGTTACTGGGGACGCTGGCATGAGTGGTTGGTGTTAGAAATCTGCTGTCACCCTGTGTTCGGTACGCATGGGCTCCTTGTCAATGGGGTCCGTTGCCGGCTGTGAGCTGCTTTCAACTGTGACACGGAACCAGCGGGTGTCCGTGGTAGCGTGCCGTGTAATGGTGTAAGGCGTGCTGATACTCAGTCGGGGGTATGAGCACAAAGGGGACACGGAGAACCTTACTGCCTGTAATCTTGTAGGCGCGCGTAAACAGTTGCAAGAATAGCACAATCTCTTGGCAGGAGGTGCCGAAGGCAGCAAACCTTCCGCCCAGGTGACCTCCTGGCAATTTCCTGGCATTCGCCTGAAAAAGGGCGTGTACCTTACTTTCCCTTCGTGAGAAGGTTACAGGGGCTAGGAATTCGTGCTTGGCAAGCACATGTGGGCGGATATGAACGCTCCACCAACCACCGCGACCTACTCTACCCACGACTCTGATGAACTCGTCGCACTACCTGCTACCAGTAAACTCACGAACAGGGGAAAGCCTCTGAAGTCACGACGGCACAGGGCACAGGCAGGTACCTCCAGGAGCCTATGTGCAGGCACAAGGCCAGCCGAAGCATCACGGCACACTGCGGCACATTGTGTCATAGATTGGCATTTCACTGGTCCAGACGGGGTGCAACAAGGGCGCCATCAGCGTCGCAGCCAAGGGGCTCCAGGCGGAGGATGAAGGGCCACGACGTGTCGCCACAAGGGGTTGCCGTACATGCTTGCAAGTCATAGCCTTCCCAGCTTTCCTGCCCTGGATGTGTCCATGATGCGCTTTCCTCACAATTTCAAGGAGGCCTCGTGCGTTGGATGAGACGCTTTCATGCCAGACCAAGGTCGGACGTCCGAGCTACCCGCCATGGGCCATCGCCGTACGAGAGCCTTTGGGCGCCACTTTAGCGTTTAGGTCAAATGAGTACAAAGCCTGCAGCAGTCTTTGCATAAATAGTATACCCACGTTGACGATGACGATCCCAGAAATAGTTGCGCGCCCTGCAGACGCAGTGCAGCGGCTCTTTGTAAAGGCCGGTTGCCCACTAAGTGGCGACGGAGACTTCGGCGTAACTGAGCACTTTCAAGACGCTATCAAAAACTGCGGACTGGAGCAGGTATCTTTCCAGTCCGCAACACAGAGTTGGAAAGCTTTCTCACCCTGGCGCCTGCTTACCCAGATTGAACGCTGCTACTTTCCCTGCCAGATTCCGTTTCTTCAATCAACAAATGCAGAACGGCTACCACACCACAGCCTGGTTCGATTCTATGGCATGGTGAGGCATTTTGGCGCGAGAATGCCATGTTTGGCCAAAAGCCCTGCCTGAATCCCCTCCGCCAATGCTACGCCATGGTCCAGGTGCAAGACCTGCTGAATCCGGAGTACTACGTGGGAGCTTTCAAGCAGGGCGAACAGCTCGTAACCACCAAGTACTGCGACCCCGACGTGAACCAGCAGCTGGAAGACAGCCATGAGCAGCCCGTACTCTGGGAGCGAAGGCCTGTCGTTTGCGTTCCGGTGCCTGGGCTCAGCAGCTGGACCCTGCCCGCAACATGCGCCGAGTCCGCGACTGCATCTGCGCACGTTGCCGCAACCCTCGCTGCCTGCACGACGCAGCAAGACAATGCCATGGAGGGTAACGAGCAATCCGCTCAGCCGTCGCGGGCCAAACGCGAGCGGGAGCGGTCCAGCGAGGTGGACGCAAACTCCTCCCCTGGGGCTCGGGCCCCCGCACCATCGCTGCCGCAGCAACCAGAGGAGGAGGAGGAGGACCGCTTGGATACGGACATGCCCGTAGACCAGGGCGCGACCGCTGGGCTGCAGAGCGCTGTAGCTGCTGCGGGTGGCCAGGAGGCCTCTGACGCTAGCGGCATCAGCCGGCCCCGCGTTCGCCGGAGAGAGGAACGCAGCGCAGACGCCGCTCCCGCAAACGCGGGCCAGGCCTCGGGTGCCGCCCCTGCAGTACCAGCACACCAGTGCCAGACGTGCGGGCAGGGCCCCGGCTGCGGCCATGACCACGGCGCCCAGGGCGCTGACGCCGGCGAGGTGCCTGGCAGCTGCATCGTCTACGTAAGTCTGCACCGTGCGCCGTCGTTGCCGGCTGCAAAAGCTCAAGTTGCAAGCGTGTCGCATATGCCATGTCCCTTGTCCTGGCTGACCCACATCACTCCATCGCACAAGGGCCACATCATCCGCCCTGCCGATCGCAATATCGGCCTCCAACTCTGCATCCTTCCAGTCGCACAGCTTGACCCACACCCGCCGCTCGCCGCCCCTCCCTCCTGTGCAGCTGTACGACACCGCGCCCTGCCTGGTGCTGCACGAGGTGGTGGAGGTGGTGGGCATCCTGTCGCACGTGCCGCAGCTGGTGTCCCTGGAGTACGGTCAGGGCGGCGAGGACCCCGTCCTGTCGCAGGAGCTGGCGGCGCTGGGCCTCAGGGAGGGAGGGGGTGCACCCGCTGCGGCCGGCGCTGAGGCGGCGGGGGCTGCTGGCAGTGCGGCGGGGGCGGCGCGGGCTGTCGGCGACGCTGAGGACTTCACCCTGCAGGCGCTGAGGGCTGCGCACCCGCCCACCAGCAAGGTGCGAAGGGCTCCAGGGCGGTGGAGATGGAGCTTTTTGATGGTTCTTGCTGTGGTATGCACCTTGTGAGGGCACCGACTGCCACACATGGCAAGGCACCTCGTGTGCGTGCCGCAATCTTGATAATGACGACAAGTTGTTGCCGTTATGCAGGTCATGCGGCTGCACGGCATCATTGTCCGCCGGGCGCCCAACCTGGTGCCCAAGCCCGCAGCCCCAGCTACCCCCGCCGCCCATGCCGCCCCTGCCACCACCGAGGAGACCCCAGCAGCCAGTACCACCGCCGCTGCCCCAGCCACAGCTACCACCCCTCCACCCACACCTGCATCCGCCGGCTCCGTGGCGTCCCTGCGCGCCCGCGCGCTGTCGCTGCTGCGCCTGGCTCTGGGCGGTGACGCGCTGGCTGCCGAGTACGTGCTGCTGCAGCTGCTGGCCCGCGTGACGCACCGCGGGGGCGACCCGGGCTCCCTGGCGCACATGGTGCTCAACCTGAGCAGGTGCGACACGAAGCCGCAGTTGTTCCCTGGGCCGGCCGCGGGTATGACCCTAGTACCCCAATGTACTGTACGGGTGCGGCTCAGGTACAGTGCACGACGGCTTTGGCGTTGCGTTCGCACATAAGCGATGTTGCTGCGGGGGTTGAAATCGGGTGTGTGCCCCTCCGGCTGGCTGCAGGTGCCCAACGGCCGCGGGCGTTCCGGAGGGTGCGGCCGCCAGCGGCGCCGCCTCCCCTGTGCTGTGCGCGGAGCAGCTGGGCGGCGCCCCCAGCGCCTTCGCCTCCGCGCTCCACGCCGCCGTGAGCAGCCTGGTGCCGCTCAGCGCCGTGCTGCCGCTCACCGTGGAGGCGTGCAACAGGTGGGCCTCTGCGGCAACCAAGTTTTGTTACCCAGAACTGATTGCCGTCGATTTGGTGTGTGTACCTCATGCACTGTGTTGTGTTGTGTAACGGCGTGGCTTTCTGCCGATACCTGGCACGTCACCTGTTATGCCCAATGTTGCTTCCGCTGTCCCACCTGCCCCTCCTGACCGCAGGGTTGCGTGGTGCCCCCTGCGCGACGTGACGCGGGAGCGCACTGTGCCCTCCCCGCTGCAGCTGGCCCCCGGCACCGTGCTGCTGCTGGACGAGACGGCCATGGCGCCCGGCCAGCTCAGCGAGCGGGGGGTGGCCAGCATGCAGGTGGGCGGGGGACGGCGGACTGGGGACGTGGGCGGGGCCGCCAACGGAGTGCATGCTCTTGTGGCGCTTTAACAAGCCTGGTTGCGGGACTGCAACTGCACTACATAGCGGGCTCCTTTTGCGCGTGCAAAATGCCACTTTCAAACCCGTAGGCACGTGATTAGCTTGAACTCAAGTGTAAGGCATCTCCAACCCCGCACCCCAGGCGCTGGTGACGCTGGCCCAGCGTCAGGAGCTGCTGTACGACTTCGAGGCGTACAAGCACCCCATCCCCGTGGACCTGCCGCTCATCGTGCTGGCGCAGGGCAGGTGGGCAAATGACCGGGCATGCCATCCCTGCCTCTTGTGGTGGACGCGACGTACAATTGCTTGTGAGTCTGTTGACGCCCTACACCGTGTTGTAGTGCCCTCCAAGTGCCACACTGACGCGGCCTTGTGGTGCTGCTGCGTGCGTAGGTCGCTGCTGCGGGACTGCATCTCCCTGCGGGTGCCGCACAACCCCACGCGGCCTCAGCCAACCCCGGCCGAGGTGCTCGCAGCAGCAGCCGCGCAGCCTGCAGCACAGGAGCAGCAGCAGGGGCAGGGCAGCAGCCAGGGCGACACGCTGGCGGCCGTTCGGGCCTACCTGGGCGCGGCCCGCGGCGAGGAGGAGTACTCCCTGGGGGAGGGCGTGGCGGGGCAGCTGGAGCAGTACTTTGTGGAAAACAGGAGGCGGGGCGCGGGGGCGGGAGCGGGGGCGGGGCCAGGGGCGGCGCAGGCGGGTGGTGCGGCGGGGGCGCAGCAGGGCGCGGGCGAGGGTGGCATCACGGCGGAGGACTTCCACCTCAGGCTGGCGGTGAGTCCTGGGTGATTGCAGCGACGCAGTTGCGGGGGACACAATAGCATACTATCAACAAGCGGGTACGAGTAAAGGGCGCAGCAGTCCTGGTAGGGTGTTTGCGCGCTGTGTACTCCTGGTGGATGCGTGCCTAGGGGATCAGGTGTTCGCCATAGCGTCGAGTATTGCCGTACATAATGCCGTACATGAAAAAGAAATGGGCAATGAGCGACTGTCCCATGCTTGCCATGCCCTGGTGCAGCTCGCCCGACTGCTGGTGCTAAGCCACGGAGAGACCACCCTGACGCCGCAGCGGTGGCAGGAGCTGCTGCAGCTGGAGCATGCCAGGGAGGCACGGCTGCGGGTCATGTGAGCGCACGTGTTTATTGCATGCAGCAGCGCGCACGGGGTTGCAGGTATGGGGCGCTTAATTGGCCCTGCAGGTGGAGAGCGCCTGAGTGCAAGAGCGTGAGAAGCCTGGTCGTTGCTGGCAGGATGCAGACGGTAGGGTTGGAGTTTGGCAAGGCCGTTGCGTTGCAAGCAGGCGCTGCGCGCTCTCTGCCAAGCCGTGGTGTTGAGAGGTCGTTTGCTGTGGTGTAGGCTGAGCGCTTCTGGCTGATACGTGCAAAGCGAGAGGCGCGATTTTGCTTCCAACAGGGGTACGGTGTCATACGATAGCAAGGGAGTTGGGTCTCCGCAAGATGGAGACGCTTTGAAGTTGGTCTGTTAACTTTCGGGCGGCAGGGCATGCCACGACATTATGGTGCAAGGTGTCACGACTAGGAGGTGTACGCATGTTCGCATAGCAAGCATGCGTAGCCCGGGTCCCCTGCACACCCCTGCACACCCAGCTTCGGCTGGCTGTGAGGAGCAATCGGGTGAGCTGGGTCGCCGTTGCAGCTACCGTCCCCCACGAAGGGCTCTCCTGCAACACAACTGAATAGAACGGGGCTGTAACGTTGTGCTCTTGGGGTGGTGGGTGTGGTACGACACCCCGACCGGAAGAGTTCCCCGAGTAAGAGGAGACGATGTTACGACACCCCGACCGTCCCTGGCATGGTTGGGCTTCACCTGATCGAGAGGCTTGCTTGTTACACGTGTGCAGCTGTCCTGCTGGGGTCCTGCTGGGCTTTGCTGGAACAGCAACTGAGCGGCAAACGTCCCTTCACCTCCACCACCCAGTCCCGCCCAACTCCCCTGTCGTGGGTGTCGCGGCAGGCACATCTGGGAGGCAGGCAGTCGCTGTCACCACAGTACCCGAGTACTAGTAACTTGGGCCAGATGATCGCACATCATCTTATCAGGGCTGTTGTTGTTAACACTGTGCCGGTGTCAGCAGGCGCGCGGCGCTCCGCATGGTTTGCGTTGGCAGCCCTTAGCTTCACAGCGCATGTAAGGCAGCAACCTACATAGCAGTCCCACTGGGCGGGCAGGGGCCGTACTGCGAAACGGCACGCCAAAACGGCACCTGATAATGCGGCAGCGGTAATTACTAGCAACTCTAGCGTCCTCAAACAAGCGTCCTCAAACAAGCCAGGTGAGGCCAGACAAGGCAAAAGAAACGGTAGATATTGGACAAGAGCACGCAGGAGCACGCCAGTTTGCACACACCAGTTTAATCACTGCACCCCACACCACGCCATGGTGCTTCATTGTCGTGATCACCCATCCTGCTCCACTCCACCGGGGCAGGAGAAAAACGCGTGCGTGTTGACAGGCACCTAACCGTTCCACCAGCTGCGGCACCCAGGTATTACGATCACAGCTCAGACTGTGTAGCTGGATGCAGTGAGGGGAGCAGTGACAGCTCAGAGTGTTGGAGAAGTTGCAATGCCACCCTGCTAGTCCAGGGGCTGTACTACGATAGCGACGTAAGTAGATAAAAGTATGTAGGCCTGATTAAGCGAAGGAGCAGTGCAGTCATGCACTACGCAGTAACTCAGTTTACGCGTGCAAGTGCTGGTGCCGCTGCTCGTGTGGGTGCTTGTCCCGCATAGCCCACGAACGGGGCGGACACAGCGACGATCCGCAGCTGCCGCCAGGCCCGAAGCATCCTCCTGCGCTTGGGCCTTGTGACTAGCCCCTCACGGCCACGTGCTGCTGCCTGCTGCTGGTGGTGGTGGTGATGGTTGTGCTGCTCAGTAGAAAGGCGGCAGCTCGAAGCCGCTGGTGCCGTACTTGGTGCGGATGAAGGACTTGGTGTACGGCGCAAAGTTGTACCTGCGCACGCACAGCACAGCACGTGTGGGAGGCAGGGCGTGTCAGTGCGCTCCAGCGTCCAACAGCCGGTCATAATGGCGGATGCAGTTGCAGCCGGGGTTCACACACCACGCCATGCCTTGTCGAAGCACGTCAAGGGGACAAGCCACTTCCTTCCCCTTGCCCAGGCATACGCTCTAACGCGAAGGGTGGCGGGCTGTGCATGGCATATGGCATGCATGTGCATGGGCCCCGGCCCGTCGCAACGGCCGCTCCACCACACGTCGCTGCTCCTCCCGCCGCCCCTCAGCCCGACACCACAACGGCAGTCATATCGCTGCGCCCCACATGCCGGTGCTGAGTGTACTGCTAGGTCCCACCCCACCATGCACACACCTGCAGCGCGACGGGCACTTGGGCTGGCGCGCGGGCTGCGGGGCGATCTTGTCGGCGTCCTCCACCAGGTACACCTGCTGCCCCATGAACACGTGCGACAGGATGTGGCAGTGGAACGGCCACACACCTGCACAGGGAGCGGAACCGGGGCGAGCCGGGGTGGGTCAGCGCGGGGCGAGACGAGCGTATGGACAGGCAAGGAGCAAGGAGCAGAACGCGCCTGGTGTCATGCCGTCAAGAACGCTTAGCATCTGCAGGCGGGAGCTCATGCATGTGTAGGGAGTGGCCTCTGGGTACGACTTGCGCTGCCCACCATCCCATACCCCTGTCCCCCATACCTCTACCCCTGGGTGCCTGCCCTCAACCCGCACATCATCGCGCCTGCCCTTCTTGTGAAGTCCCCGTTGCACTCCGTCCGTTGACCTCTCGCCCTGCACCCAGCTGCCCCTCGTGTCCGCCCACCCACCACTCGGTCCTCGTCACAGTTCCACCAAGTCGCTTCAGCATACGTGCATGTCCCCTTGCTACTCTCGTCTCTTCTGCACCCGACTTTGTGGTGTCTTCCCACCTGGGTTGTCGGCCACGAAGCGCACATAGGCCCAGCCGCCGGCCGCCACTGTCACGGTGTCGCGGTAGACGGGGTTGCGGGTGTTGAGGGTGGAGGCGTGCCGCGCGGGGTCGTACTTGCCGTCCGTGCCAGTGCCCAGGATCTGGGGGTGGGGGCGAGGACGCGGGACGGGGTGAGAGGAAACATTAGGCGACACCAGACACGCGCGAAAGGCAAGGAGGCCAGGGGACGTGTGGACTGAGCCACAGAGCCCGCGCAGGAGTCTTCCTGGCGCAAGGCAGCAGCCTGGTAGCCCTGCGGCCGTGCATCGCTGCACTCACCCAGAACCTGTGTCCGTGCATGTGGAAGGGGTGCTGCTCCATGGCGGTCCGGGTGGCCCCCACGTCGGGGCGGTAGTCGCCGTTGAAGCTGTTGGCGGCGCCGTTGTTCACCACCTGCGGGACGGGTGGCAGTCCAGGGGCAAGGGTGGCGGGCGGACGGGAGGAGGGGCGACATGCCCACAGGACAACCCCTTCCCTGCAGCGGCGGGCGCTGCCGAGTTTCGGTGGCGCATGTACCGTCCCCACTTGGCCTGCAGCGCCTACCACGCATCGGCCCTCACAACTCAAACGCTCCACCACTGAACCCGCTCCAGGGGACAACCCCTCCCTCGACGCTCACCACGTCCACTACGGCGCCGCCCTCGATGGTCACAATGTGCAGCCCCACCGAGGGGTACACGGGGGCGGGCGTGAGGCCCTCCTGGTAGATCCTGCAGACCAGAAGGGCGCAGCAGGCAGCGTGCTCAGACTAGCAATCACCAAAAGCCTTCCACGCGCGACTCCCTGACCCCCGCAAGTGGCAGCGGCAGAGTTCATGTCGGATGCAACAAGTGGAAGGGCAACGACCACCGAGCCTAATCCAGCTGTGGCAAGGGTACCCTTCATTGCTGCAACCAACAAGCATTCCCGGCCAGGCCGAACACCTTCCACCCTTCCCCGTCACACGCAAGACGCACAGTGTGTTGTTGCGGCCGCTGCCGGTGCCCTCGCTGATGCCCACGGTGGCGTACAGCGAGGTGTTGGTGAGGCGCGGGTCCACGGCGTTGCGGCGGATGTAGGCGGGGTCGCGCGTGATGAGCTGCATGAAGGGCTTGCAGGGCGGCGTCTTCTGGCCCACCACGTTGTTCAGCGCCCACCTGTTCAAGGCACGTGGCAACGCGTGGGTCACGCACGGCACGTGTCAAGTCGCATGTGTATCCGATGGCAGCCTGTGCCGCACGTGTTCGCCAAGGCGGAGGACAGCTTGCGGCGGAACGGCACGAAGGTGTGTGATAGCACCCGTGGTTTATGAAACCAGGTATGGGTTAAGCCAGGACAGTAGCAGGCGCGTTCGCTAGGACATGAAGAAAATGTCAACAGCGATAGCCGATATGGCGCGCTGGTGGTGGCGAGAGCTGAGCGGGCCAGCAGGTCGGCTAGCAGGTGCGCTCGCCGCTGGTGCCGCACCTCAGTTGGCCGTTGGCGGGCAGGAGCGGCTGCGAGAAGTTGAGCGACAGGGCCTTGGTGGAGCGGGCGGGGGGCGCCAGGTTCCTCTGCGGGGAGAGGAGAACGAGCAAGGGCCGGAGGTCACGACGCGGCGTTAACAGTGGAGGGGACGCCAACGCTGATGCCTACAATCAAGCTTGTTAACCAGTTGAACTTCCTCGACACACAGCACGCACCGTGCCGGCGGGGATGTAGAGCGCCGCGGCGGCGGAGCGGTTGGCGTTGTTGCTGGTCAGCTCCCTGCTCATGGTCACCTGCAGCAGGGGGGGCACGGAGCAGGGGCGCGGAATCAGGGGCACGGAATCAGGGGCAGGTGCATGTGCAGGGGACACGGAAGAGGGGCCTAATGACGCCTTCAGGCCGCCTCCAGGACACCCACGGGCATGCGCCAGCAGTGGGCCCCCAATGTCCTCCTCGTCCCGCTGCAAACATTGTCCTCGTGCCTCGCCCACAGCCCCTTGCAGACGCCGTGCACACCACCCCAACGCGCACCGGCCGCGGCCCACGCGCGCTACCGCTCCCCTGTCCCAGACCTGCCCCCAGCTCCAAAGCCAAATTCCAACGCACCGTGAGGTTGAGGTTGGCGGTGATGTTGGCGGGCTGCAGGGCTGGCGTGGTGGGCAGCGTGGCGGCGGTGGCGTTGGGGGCGCCGGCGTACGACAGCACGCCGTACCCGGCGGGCGCGCCGACGCGGAACTGCGAGGCCACCGTGATCCAGTAGTTGGCGGCGGGCTGGTCGGCGGTCAGCAGCACGTCGGCCCTGGGGGTATGGGAAAGGCAGAACGGGGGTGTGGGCTTTGGCGTGTGCAGGTCAAGACCGCATGGGCACCGCGGCAGGGCGCGGCAGCCGTCGTGCTAAATGCAGTTCATACAGAAAGCTTCCGTGACCGCAAGGCGGAAGCACTGCCATGACGCCTGTGCTGCCGCGGCATGCTCCCGGCACGCGCTCGCGCACTCCGCTTGCTCCACACGCACACCACGGTCCCCTCCCATGTTCCCACCTCTGCCCGCTGTTGATGTCCACGCACTGCGTGGCGATGGGCTCGATGGGGATGCCGTCCAGCGCCACCACCTGCACGCTGTGGCCCTCAAAGCACACGCTCATGTACACCAGCGCGCCGGCGTTGACCAGGCGCAGGCGGTACGTCTTGCCCGCCTCAACCACGAACGAGCTGTGGGTGCAGCCTAAGGCGATGAAGGCGGAGCAGGGGAAGGGGAGGGCGGGGGTTGGGGGCGAGGGCATGGTGAGGGGCAGGGCGCAGGAATGCAAGGGAGCCGAATATGCGATGCCGGTGCTGCAGGTGGTGCGGCATGGGGCCAGGCTTCGGGCGGGGGTGAGGGACGGGGTGAGAGCGTGAGACCAAGCCTGCAGGCGGCGGTGCCGCATGCTCTTACGGGACATCCGTACAACCCTGGATGCGGTAAACTTGCAAATTTCGGCAGTGGCATACAGCAGATGCCCGCGGAACGCAGTGCAGGCTCCCGACCCGAATCAGTAGCTGCTTGCCCAACCCCTCGCACAACTGAAATCTGCATGCCCTTCCATATCATCATGCCCCTCGCAATGTCCCACAGCCTTCGCTACCTCAGTCAAAGCACCCGGGCCGCTGCCACACGTACCGGGGTTGTTGTTGGAGGCCCAGGGCTGCTGCACGCTGCGGCCGGCCGCCACGGTGAACACGGAGGGCGCGCAGGTGGGCGGCGCCGTGCTGGCTCCCGCGGGGGCAAACAGCTGGCAGTCGCCGTAGTAGCCCTGGCCGTTGATGAGGATGGCCTGCGGGTTGCCGATCCAGTTCCAGCTGCCGCTCTCGTTGGTCACACGCGCGCTGTCGAAGGGCCTGCAGAGGACGGGTTGGATCAGTGCGAGTGTGGATTGTTAGAACACGGTCGGACAGGGAACCTGGGCCTGTGGTGTCGGGCGCAGTACGGTAGCGTGTGTGATGGGTGGTGACAGCGTATGGCAGGATGTGGGACATCGGGTGCAAGGGACAGCGTAATAAGGGACTGTAAGACGGCCGCTGCGGAGAGGCCAGGCCGCCTCAGAGCCTTACAAGTCAGTCTGCCGGTGCTGGCAAAGCATGTGCACGGGAGCACGGCAGCGCTTGCCATGCTGCGCACCGACGGCAAACGGTACCCGTATACTCTCCTTTCCGTGCCTCAGCCCCTTGCACTCACTGGTTGAGGCGGAAGAACATGGAGGAGGTGGTGGAGTGGAACCTGGGGCCAGGGGCAGGGGCACGAAGGACACGGCAAATATACTGAATCAAAACAGGGCAAAGGAGCAGGTTACAGCCTACCTCACCAATCAGCGTAGCCAGCGGCCCCTTTCCCCTTCGGCCCCTCCATTCCAATGCGTGTGTCACCGGCCCCCCGCTCCAACCAACCCTTCCGGTAACCCCTTTCTGCCACCCTTCCCGCGGAGGGATCGTTGCTGCCAGTCAATCCCCGCCCCATAAACCTATCTAGAAAGCAGGTACAAAGCCGCGGAAGCTTCCACGCCTGCAGCACCCTTACCCGCATCCGCCTCCAACACCAGTAGCCAGAACCCGCAGGACAGCTCCCGCCTGGTCACTCTCCCTAACCCCTAACACCACACCCTCATCATGATACCCACCAGTCGCTGATGAACACCACGTGTTCCGCGTCGTACGACCACAGGTCGGGCACGTGTGCGTCGCCGAAGGCGGGCTGCTTGCCGGCGGCGGGCGGCGCGCGCGGCGGCAGCACCAGCAGGGGGCCCTGCAGGCCGTCGCCCTTGAAGCCGGCGGCGTGGTCGTGCCACAGGTAGGTGCCGGGGGGGTCCTCAACCTGGGGAGGGTCGGTTAGGGGGCGGGAATGATGTTGAATGTGGAGTGTTTCAGTGTGGAACAGTGACTGCAAGCGTTCAGGGCCTTGTTGATAAGGAAGGTCTTGCACTGACAGGGATGGGCGATTTGGGTCAGGCGCAGGCAGTGTTATGCGGGGGCAGGCACAGCTTCATTCGCTGGTGCTGTCTGGGGCTGCGCATGCTGCGACGTGCAGCGAGCTGCTGGCGAGCCGGGGCAGCAGTAACGATAGTGCGTAGTGCGGCATGGGTTGTTGCGTTGGGGCTGCTCTGGGGTGCTCACCTTGAACTCGTACTCGTATGTGGTGCCGGGGGCCACGGGGCACAAGTTGACGTACGACGTGCCGTCAAACCAGGCGGCGGGGCCGCGCTGGTGCAGGCCTGCGGGGCCAGTGCAGGTGAGTAGGGGCGTGAGTGCGGGGGCTGTGAAGCAATGGCGTGCTAGACGTGCGGCGAACGTAGCCCAGAGGGACGAAGCGCACGAGGCGAGGGCGACAGCTACGTGCGCGGTGCTGCTGTTGGCTTTTGGGTGTTGCATATTGGTAAGCTACTGCCAGTTGGATCAACACAGTGGTAGGTGGTTCTCATGCGGGTGCGTGAACTAATAACAACGCGGCCCGGCCCGGGTTGACGGCCCGGCCCGGCCCGGCCGGGTTGACAGGTTCGCAATGTGAAAGGGGTCGTCGCCGCTGCGAGGCACTTGCGCTGCCACCCAGATGCCTACGCGGCCTACCGTGGTAGTGGATGGAAATGCCATCTGAGACCGTTGGGTAGTCCTTGGGCAGTTTGTTCACCAGGCGGATCTGCAGCGGCGGCAGGTGCACAGTTACGATGGCGCGAAAGGGATGTTCCCAGCACGCCTGGCGGAACTGTGCTGCGATGGAGCTTCCTGTCCCTAATAGAAGGGGTTTTTACTACCACATCGATGCAACAGGCACGGTGCCTCGCAAGGCGTCGTGCTCAGAAGCTGTTCTTGAGGTTGACAGCCGTGCCCACACAGCGAAAAACGGACCCGGCAAGAACATCGCTCACCGCCAGGACATCACCCTGATTGATGACAATTTCAGGCTCGAAGATCCCACTGGTAAGGATAATTGGCCGCGCGAAGCAGGAGGGTGCGCCCCAAAACAGCGTGACTTCAAGTGTGTATTGGACGCGAAGAGTGCCGTCCGGGAGCGCAGACACATTACTTGGCTTAAGCTTTGAGCCAGGTGGTGCCACTTGGGCTGCAGCGAGGCCGCAGGCCAGCACCAGTGCGGCTGCACATACCCAAATGCACCCTCGAGACCGCATGATAACCGAAAATGAACGGCACTTTAACTTGTGTATGGAGATTAAGTGCAACTGCGCTGCAGGCACGGTTTTTATCAGGAGAGGCCGGAGGTGGCAGTTAGCCGTGTGTCGATTGTCGAGCAGATGAGCATATGCGTGGTCAGCATGGGATCCACACTCAACAAACATAGAAAAAATTATTACAGTAGGTACTGCATTTTTCCTGCGAATGAACTGCAGAGCTGAGGCGCACTAAGTCAGACAAGTAAGGGGATATCATAATTCCTGGTGCAGTTGTTGCACCGGCAGCTAGAACCGCTAGGCATCCTTGGTGCACTAATATACCCTTCTCTTTACGTAGCCGTGGGAGGCGGTTGGACCTGGAGAGTAGGCTTCTTGTCCCATGGCAGTACCAATACCGCTGCCCGCCCACACTTTTGCGTGCTGCCCCTGTGGTCCACTGAGCAGGGGGCAGAAGTGCTCCCAAGTAGGGCGCGGTCCCTTGAGGCTGCCTCTGCAGCCGCTTGACGTCATTCAACTTCGCTAGCAGCAGGGACTGGCGCCGTGGCGCGTGCTTGATCCCCTTCCGTAGTACAACATAGGGCGGGGGAACCCTGAGGCCCTGATGGCCGTTGTGACGGGGCTGGGCTCTGGAAAGGGACCAAACGTCCAAACCTGTAAAACCATACATACAAATGCTGTAAGTAGGCCGCTGGGCGCAGGTAGGTAGGCAACGGGCCACTGATTGTGTTGCGAGGTAGGCCCAACACTGGCAAGCTCACCGCCATGCACACCAGGTATACTGTTCGTCGCCGACTGGGCTGTGCTGCCACCGCCTGTGACGCGACGCAGCAACCTGACCGTACCCACGCAGTCAGGACAGCGCACGTGCAGCACAGCACCGTCTCGCCCATGCACACTGCGCAAACGTGCACGGCGGTCGACTCACTGCACCCTTGCTGCTGCACAAGCCTTCGTTTTC
>VFQN01001514.1_pt1 | contig 38695 bp, 61 predicted proteins | sample 3512371 | NCBI WGS metagenome assembly VFQN01 (sample SAMN10412370, study PRJNA504923) | tailings metagenome | isolation source: Replicate 2 from Balatoc abandoned mine | place: Philippines: Itogon, Benguet | collected 2017-08-28
ACGCCGCCAACACCCACAACTGTCAGGGGCACGCCCTTGCGACGCAGTCGACTTGGTTTCGTTGTGTATCCCTCCTAATCCCTGGCCAGTGCGCACTCTGTAGGGCAGCGCTGCGTTATGCTATCCTTTCCCTGTATTTTACACCACATCACATATGTTGCACGTACTGCATCCATGCGCCACTTTGCCATGCTCACGGGAGGCAGCAGACCGGCTGTGTTGCAATGGCGAGGCACTGCTGTAATGCCTGTAATGCTGACGCTCAGTGAGAATGAGGGTCACTCGTATTCGGGGGCCAGATGGAGGGATGGGTGCAGGGTGGCGCCAATGCCAGCAGTGGTGCAAAGGGAAAATTGGCTTACGACCCGATTGCCATTGTAATGCTCAAATTAGGCTCAAATCCAGCAGCTGCAGCCTGGCGCCGAAACCAAGCAACAGTCGCGGGCTATGGGTTCTGCCACGCCTTCGGCACATAGTGACTAGTGCTCGTGTTTCTATTCAATATATTTTGTCTTGTATTAGGGTGTAGGGTCTGGGCGGTTGGTCAGCATGGCGATGCGACCGTCCTGGCAGCGACCTGAAGCGACGTGCCGAGGCAAAAGCATGATAGTATTGCTGTAGGCCGAGGAGGCCAAAGGGAATCGCATTATATTTACTTGTAATTACAGGTTCAGCTGCTCTTAATGTTTCTGCACAGTATGGCTCTCGTGTCCGCGCCAACCGGCGCGTAGACGGATAGTCGCACGGTCCGAAGGCAGTCGCTAAACAGCGCCTGGGGTAGCGCAGAGCACCACTCTCCACCAGAGGGCAGTAGAAAGCCTAGAGGACTGCCTCGACGGCGATTGGCCGTCCCCTGGTGGTGCTGACACGACCGCGACAGCCCCCATCGGCAGCTTGGACCGTCCGAGCCCACGGCTTGCAAGCCCCCAACGCCTTGGCAGCAGCATACTTGTACAGAAGATGTCAGCCAGGCCCTTTGCCATGGCCGTCATGCTGCTTGCGGCCGGGTGCGCCTTCTCTGTGGCACCGGTCTGCGGCAGGACCGTTGGCGGAGCGCACGGCCATTCCCATGCTCGTCGCCTCAACCGCGCCTCAGGTGAGATAGACAGGTTGTAACACTTGGACCAGTACTCTCGTGCGCTGGGCCAAGCTTCCAAACAACCTATGCCTGGCACTCCCCTTCTGTTGATGCATGACTTTGTTGCATGCCGACTCCTACCTTCCGCCGTTGCACTTGCAACTGCATTCTGTTGTGAACCTCGCATTTACGATGTACTGCTACTACAGGTCGGCCTCACGGCGGGCATCACGCCTCCGTTGGACACGTGTGGAACAGGAGGCAGCTGGCAGGTGGGTGCGACGTCAGAGAGGGCTGCGGGAAGCGCGAAGGGCGAAACAAGGGCGTTCCGCCAAGGCTTCAGCCAAGCAATCGCACAACAGCCAACACACGTTGCTCATTGTTTTGTCAATGTATTGTCAACCCTTGCGTGTGTTACCTACCGGCGCTGCCGTATGTCATTCCCTGTCTGCCTGCCCCGACTGCCCTCTTGCAGAGCCATGGCTGCACAGCAACGCCAAGGCCACCAACGCACGCATCTCCGCCACCCAGCATGAGACCTCCGCCCACGAGCTCAGCACAGCCGCAGCGGAAGACACCACTGCCACCGCCGCCGTCGCCGCCGCCGCCGGCACCTCAGTACAGGCTGCACTAGCCGCCGCCGAGGCCGCCGCCGCCGCCGCCACCGAGGCCGCCATGCAGGCCAACGCCGCGCTGGCCGCCGCCAAGGCTGCTGCCGCCGCAGCCGCCGCCGATGGCACCAGCCACTACAACGGCATCACAGCTGAGGGATCTGACGCAACGACCCTAGTTGCCGATGCTACCGGTACTACGGCGGATGTTGGTTCTGCTGCCAGCAGCGCCACCGTGGCGGTCAGTGGCGGCGGCGCCACGCAGAGCTCCCAACAGCACGTCGCAGCGGGTGTTGCAGCTGACAGTACGGGATCTGACGAAATGACCGTACAGGTGCTGTACGACGTCGAGGACTACCTTGAGCTCCAGTACGACAATGGCCTTGCGGGTGCCGTGATGGACGGAGAGGAGGAGTGGGCTGACGCGAAGCAGGCCCATGTGGAGCCTAAGACGAAGCAGCAGGGCGTCACTTTGCAGCACGTGGGATCGGCAGATGGCAGCAGCGTCAGCGGCATCACTGCAGGCGGTGCAGGTGCAGCGGGTGCGGATCCGGCGGAGGTGCTTGCTGACCCCAACGTCTGGTTCGGGGAGGACTACTGGCTCCGGCAGAATGAGCTCACGCATCTAAAGCATGGGCCGGCAGACACCCTGAAGGCGCATGAGGACATTATCCTGGGGTCCAGCGGCGAGGTGGAGGCCGGTGCAGCAGGCGGTGCCACTGGTGGGCAGGCCGCTGCACAGCACCCTGAGGAGTTCTCGGTGTACGGCTCTATGCAGCAGCTGGTGACTGCTGAGGGCAAGCAGCAACAGGAGAGCGCCTTCGCCTCGGAGGACAGCGGCGTGCTGCCAAATGTAGATACAGTTGCGCTGCTGGACTACGACGGAGTGGAAGAGGTGTACTTCGACGCCTTCCAGCAGGGTACGAGCACAAGTACAGCGCACGTTACGCAGGGCGGAGACGATGAGCAGCCGTACTTGTGGTACGAGCTGGATGTCGATCCGTACTACGATGAGCTCTTGTACGAAGACCCGGCGGCCGTCGTACGGGTTACGGCGGGCGAGGGAAGGGCTACCGCGGACAGCGCTGCTCTCCTTGGTGACGGCAAGGAGCGTCAGCAGCAACAGCAGCAGATGCAACAGCTTTCCACCGCGGAGGCGAACCACGCTGCCGCCGTGCTCTCTTCTGAAGAGGACCTGCCTGTGATGGTACTCGATAGTCTTGGTAGCCTGGTGGGCGGCGTTGGGCAGCAGCAGCAGCAGCAGGGTGGGTCGGCTAATGGGGTGGTGGCTGCAGGTGGCGACGCCGTATTGTCAACCAGCAGCAGCAATGCGGGCGCCGCTTCTGCCACAGCCGTTGCCACCGCGGCTATCGAGTACTCGTACGACGTCTCAGCCGAGCTAGAGCAGTACTACGACGTGTACGATGGCCCGCTCCTTAACGACCCGTGGTACGACTACGAGTTGCAGCAGTTTATGGAGTCATGGGATTATTCGTACGCGTACGGATACTACGACCCGGTCAGCATTCCGGACGACAACGGTTACGACGCTGATGCCATGGCCTCCCTTGAGCGCGGCAGCAGCGGGGGCAGTTCGTCATCAGTCTTGGGCGCCATCGACCATGACGATGATGAGTATGTGCTGTCGTCGTGGGGACTAGTACGGCAGTCCATGCAGCAAGAGCAGCAGCAAGACGCTTCCACAGCCGCCTCCACCTCCGCTGCTGCCGCGGATGCTGCCGCGGGTGCTGCTGCTGCTGCTGATGTTGTGTCGGGTGGGGACGGCTTTGAGTTCACGTGGGAGGATGCCGCCAGTGTCCTGCTCGCCGGTGACGACGGCACCGGCGGCGCCGCCAGCGATGGCGACGGCGCAACCCAAGAGGCGGCGGCGGCAGTGGCGGCCTTCGCCGACGCCGTCTTTGGCGACGCCGCTGTCCACAACGAGCAGCAGCAGCTGCTGCGGGGTGCCTTTCTGAGCGCAGTGGAGCGGTGGCAGCACCAGGAGAGCAGCAGCAGTGGCGGAGGCGGCAGCGGCGGTGAGATTCAGGACGGTACTAGCGGTATGAGCAGGGCTGAGCTGCTTTCTCGGGCGGGGGAGCTGCTGGCTGCCAAGGGCATGGCGCACCTGGGCGCAGCTGGCGACGGTGCTGCTGCTGTATCTGTGGGTCACAGCAGCGCACACACAGAGCATGAGCTGCCCCTGCCGCACGGGTTTGAGTCCCACGAGCACGCCATGTCTAGCGACTCGAAGCAGGATGCTGACGCATGGGAAGCGTTTGTACAGTACTCATTCGACCAGCAGCAGCAGCAGCAGCGCGTGCAGCACGCACACGCTGCAGCCGTGGCCGCTGGTGCGTCCTCTGGCGCTACCCTGGAGGCCGCATCGGCTGGGGTTGCAGCTGCTACTGCCCTGCCTCAGCAGCAGCAGCAGCCCACCAACCCGCAGCCATCCCGCGCCTCGGCCATCTCCTTCATGGCAGGGACTGCCTTTGGCATTGCGGCGATGCTGCTCCTGGCCGGCATGGGCATGGCGTACTACACCATTGGCGGTTGGTCGTATGGCCTGCCGCCCGCCTCGCCACCGGCGGCGGCCCGTGCACGCAAGCCCGCTCCAGCCGCCCCAACCGCCCGCCGCCAGACCCGTGGGTCACGCAGCGCCAGCGTGAGCAGCTGGAGCAGCGACAACAGCTCGGCGGTTGCCGGGCCTCCCCACGGCGGCTGGGCCGCCATGTTCGGTGCCGCCGCCGGTCGGTTTGGTGCCTCCGCAGGCGCCAAGCACGTGTCGTTTTCGGAGCACGTGTCGTACGACAGCGACCGCCTGGATGCCCCGCTGCTGATGCTAAGCCACGACAGTGAGCTGGAGTCGGACGGCCCCGAGTCCTCGGGCGGAAGCGTTAATACACACATCTCCGAGCAGCTGCAGGTGCACCCTGAGCCCTCCGTTACGTGGTCCATCAACCACCTGGCGCCCCTGCCCTCCTTCCACCCCGAGCAGCACCGCCACATCTCCCCCACCGCCACCACCGCCGCCGCCACCGCCACCACAACCACCTCCAAGACCAGCCCCAGCCCCAGCCACGACCTCCCGCCCCACACCCTCCGCGTCCGCACCGCCTCCATCTCCACCGACCCCACAGCCGCCCCCGCCAGCCCCCGCACCGCCCCTGCCCCCACCACCACCGCCGCCGCCCCCGCCGGCCCCCTGCCCTCCTCCGCCCGTGTCGCCAAGTCCTCCACCTCCCCGCTGACACGTGTCCTCCCTGCCACACCCGTCAGCGCCTCCGCCGCCGCCTCCCCTCGCCACCACCTCAGCCCCTTCGTGGTCGCCGTCTCCGCCGCTCGCCTTAACAGCCCACTGTCTCCACCGCTCTGCACCACCAACAGTCCCTCCGCCGCTGCGGCCGAGACCCCCCGCCGCCAGGCGCGCGCTGGTAGCGGCTCCGGAACCACCACGACCCTGGTCAACGCCGCCTACGCTGAGTTCGACCAGGGCGACGAGGCGCCCCTGTGCCGCAGCAGCTGCTCCTTCACCGCTGGGGACGCGCAGCTGGCAAACCTGCGCCGCCGTGTGCACAACAGCTACGCCTCACACCCCAATTCGCCCACCATTGGCCAGAACCAGAACCAGCAGCCGCCACCGCGCAGCCCCCATCACGCTGCCGTACACGTGCACGACGTGAACGGCCCGTACGCCGCGGCCTCGCCCGCCAGGCACAGCGTGTCGTGGAGCTCCGTCGGGTACGGCAGGATGTACGGCAACGCCATGGGTGGCGGGCTGAGGCCGTTGTGTCCGGTGGAGATGGCGGCGGGCAGCAAGCTGCTGCCGTCGTCACCGCTGGCGGCGGTGGCGGCGGCGGCGGCCGGGGCCGCGCCGTGCAACAGCCCGGTGGCGGCGCGGCGCAGCAGGCTGGCAAGCGTGGTGGAGGCGGTATAAGCAGTGCCGTATGTTACTGCTGTCTGGTTTGGGGAAGTAGGTGAGGAATGCATCGAGTTTGGGCAGCAAAAGGTGTGGGTCAGCGGGTATCCCGTGTCGCTGTGCGTGGGTGGGTTTGCGTGGGGAGCGTACGTGCAAAAGGCGTTGGGGGGGCATGGCTAGCGGTTAATGTGCATGCCGCATGGTGGGAGACGACTGGTACGGTACGGGGTTAGCATGTGGTAGAACTGCACGGATGCAGGATGCATGGCTGCAGGATGGCGGTGCATGTGTGTGGACAGCAGGTTGCACGTGCTGTGGTACAAGATGCATGCAGGGATGTGCAGCTCCGGGTACACGAGTCAGCGTGGTGTCATAGTACTGTCTGTAGGGCTCGTGGCTTTTCATACCAGTATGGCGTGTTGCATCCGTCTTGCTGGAGCCTAGCCCTGGCCTTGTCTTGGCCTAGTAAGCTGCATGTCTACAGGTCATGCCCATGTAGTCAACTGGTCATTGGTCCAGTTGCCAACTGTACAGTACGGATGTGGGGTACGCTGGGTTCCTCCAGCTCCCTAATTACAGTCGTTGTGGGTGCGAGATCCCTATGGATCATACTACATACCAGTCCATCTTGGTTTAGGAGCATTCTATCTAGCAATCCATTCAGATGCATGTTAGCGGAGGCCGTCGTAGTGACCTGGCCAGCCTTCCAGTGCTCTTGACTTCAAAAGCGTGCTTGCTCAATTTCCACGATTGTCCCTGTAAGTATCTGGCACAGCGCACGGCGGATACGTACCTACATAGCTGCTGCAGTCACTTCCATGGCATGAAGAGATAGGGGATCCCGTCGCGCCAGGTCGCGCATGCAAGCGGCAGCTGACGGACTCAGCCTTACCCCCGCAATACCAGTACAAGACACTTGCCCCATCGTGCCCAGCAAGAGGAAAGGCAACCCTAAGGCCCCAGCCAAGCTGAGTAGTTGCAATCATTATCGGCACGTCAGCGCGGCAGTTAACAGCTACCTAAATGCAGCGTGCCGTGTATTACAGCAATCCTGGCCGTACTGGTACGGCTTGTCCACTCCTAGTACCAACCGGCAGGTACCGTACGTAATCATCGCCTCCTCGTGCCACCTGCCACCCTCGACCACCACCACCGTGGTATCTCACACGCGGTGTAAGCCACTTAGCCCACCAGCAGTCAGCTTCCTAACGTACTACTGCGTACTACAGCTGCCACGTGTCTTGATACATTAACTAGACGCTACCAGTACGGCAGTTCCATTACCACCAGCCCACCGTCACCATTTGTTACCTTGCTCACTAGACATCAATCACGCTCGTCCTCGGCGCTGCTGGCCTCTCCCTTAAAAGCACATCTCCACTCCTCTCTTCCAGCCACCAACCCACACCTCTCCCCGTCGCCACCCCGTTCACCACCACCACCACCATCACCACCGCCACCCAGCGCCGCCAACGCAATGACCGCCTCCTTGCCCCGCCGCCCCCTGCTACCTGCTTTCCATCCGCGTGGGCCCCTGAAACGCGGCCCCCACGTGCCATCGTCGTTGAACACGCACCGCAGCTGCTGCTCCGGCCGTGACCTCACGCACCACACGATACACGCCACCACCGCCATCGTAAGGGCCACCAAATACGCCGCCAGGCCCCTCGCCAGCTGTCCGCTCTCCTCGTCCTGCTGCTGCCGCAGCAACGGGGGCTGTGTAACATCACCGTCGTGATGCCCCTCTTGCTGCTTCTGCTCCGGATGCATATGCATGTCTTGCCAGGGGCCTTGCGGCTCCTGCGGCTCCTGCCGCTGCGGCGGTGCCCATGGCGGCGATGGCGGCATTAGCGGAGGCGGTGACGGCGGCGACGGTGACGGCGGCGGTTTTGACGGCGAAAGCGGTGACTGCGGAAGTAGTGACGGCGGAGGGGGTGACTGCGGAGGCGGTGACTGCGGTGGCGGCCATGGACGATCCCTTGGTGGCAGCAGGGACGGCAGCAGAGCTGGCTGCTGCTGCTCGGTCTGCTGGTCTTGGGTCCAGGACTTCGGCTCTAAGGCGGGTGGGGACCTGGGGTTGTCTGGCACGATTGCGTCAGCTCCCTGCTCATCAGGTGCATGCCGGGGTGCATCGCCAGCGTCGGCACCTGCTGCTGCGGAGGCGCCAGCAGCCTTCGTACCGCCGTAGACCGGCACCGGAATCGGTACTGTTGGAGTCGATGGAAGGGCTCCAGCTGTTGTGCTTTGAGGAGGGTTCGTTGGAGCTGGGGTAGCAGTGTCTTGCTCAGCGTGCAACTGTCGGGCCAACCGGAGCTCCGAAACGGGGCGACGAGCAAGGTGCCCTGCGCTGGTCCACAGGGCACCTGGACTGTTTGTCCGTGCCGCCGTAGAGCTGCGTAAGAGCTCAGCGGCGAGGAACAAGAGAAGGCCTTGTAGCAGCGCTTGCCGAGTGCGTCGGTCCGCGAAGCATGCCGTGCGGATGCGCGCAATGCTGGCCATCCACCGCGTCACGTCTTAGCGCGTGTCAATCTAGCATGTCAGTGTTTAATGTGTGGCCTGGCTGTACTGAAACGCCCTAGAAAGCCAGGCTCAGGCTCTCGAGGCAGTAGCCTGGTCTGACGGTTAGCCCAGGAGTTGGGCTTGCTCGAGGCACGGGATGTAAGTAACGTGGTGCAGGCAAACGTTAGGCATGAAGCTGAATGAATGTATGCATGAAGCTTACAACACCTCTTGTGACATATCGTCCATGCCCAGACTGTCAGCTGTTTTGCTCTCAAGTTACGAACTCCAACTGGCACATCCGCCAGGGTTCCGCCATTGACAATTCCTTTGCATCGCTTATCCTGCCAAAAACAAAACACAGCACACATATTCGCTCTGTCTTCTCGCCCTGTGGCTATGCCACGTCCCCGGTGTTCACAACGGGCATCACTCACCGCCGACGGTCCGAACCTAGACGCCTGAACGCACGCAGCCAAGCAGTCGCAGCACGGCTTTCTCCGCGAAACCCGGAGAACAGAGCTTCCTTGTCACATGAACCATGGATCATATACAGCTCGCCGAGCTACCGCACCCAAGCGCGCCCGCCGCCCCTTGCACGCACCTGGCGGTCCACCGCACCATATGGCAAACCCACCGCGGCCACCTCAGCAATCCTTGTCATCCTCCCCGGAAAAGCACGCCTACGCTAAAAACCCATCAGCCAATCTCCAAAGCCTCTAAAGCTTTTCCCTTCCCGTCCGCACCTCCCTAACCCTGTATGTTCTCTCCGCCTGCTGCACCTCACGCCTCCCGTAATCACACGTCGCGGCCCACGCCAATGATCAGCTCACGCGCCCACGCCTGGCGCACGCCGCATCCCTCCGCAGCACTGCTGTACCAGCGGTACGACAGTCCGACTTAGCCGATGTACACGTAGCCGTCGTTGGCCTTCTTGGCGGGTGGCTTGGACGAGGAGGAAGACGAGGAGCTGCCCGCCTTGCGCTGCTGAGTGCCGCTGCTGCTGCGGCTGCTGCTGCTGGACGGCGCAGGCGAGGCACTGCGGCCGCGGGCGGGCGGCGGGGCAGGGGCGGCGCTGCGGCCGCGGGCCGGGGCAGGCGCAGGGGAGGCGCTGCGGCCGCGGGCGGGCGGCGGCGCGGGTGCCGCGGTGCGGCTGGTTCCGGAGCGCGAGCTGGTGGTGCCGGCGGCGGCGCGGCTGGTGGTGCCGGTTCCGGAGGGGCTGCTGCGGCCGGTGGCGCTGGTTCCGGAGCGGGAGGAGGAGGTGGTGGTGGTTCCGGAGCGGGAGCTGGTGGTGCCCGTGGTGCGGCTGGTGGTGCCGGTGCCGGCGCTGCGGCCGCGCACGGGGGGCTCGGGCTCGGGGGCGCGGCGGGGGCTGCGGGCGGGGAGGAGGGAACCGGCGAAGCGCGCACACGGTCGAGGGCAGCAGGTCAGTGAAGGCTAACCAGCGCAGGTTGGCTTGTGGCAAAGAAGGTCCACGCGTGTCACAGGTGTGTGCTGTAGCATCAGCCGGCGACACGGCCACGGCAACATCACACCGTAGCCTGCAGGCTCCACTCCAACAAACCGTCTCTGGAGTTCTGCTTGCCTCCACCTGTCTCAGGCTTATTACGTCTGCATCCCGCATCGCATTCGCTGCACCGTCTCTGCAGTCCCCACCTGACCGCGCGCTTGACGGGCTTGGGCTCCTCCTTCTTGGGCTCCTCCTTGGCCGCCTTCACCTTGGCGGTGCCGCCGAAGGAGAAGAAGCCGCTGCCGGCCTTCTTCTTGGGCTGCTCCTCCTCCTCGGGCTCAGGCTCGGGCGCCTTCTTGGCGGTCACCTGCGCGCGGGGAAGGCGAGGGAGCCCGGGATCAGCCGTCACCACGTACACGGCTGAATTCCACTTCACAACCGTCCAATGTGCTCCGAGTGCACTAGCGCCTTCCCGCCAGCAGCAGCACCCCAACGGCTACCTCACCGAACCAACTGCCTCTGGCAGTTTGCGGCCGCGCCGAAGTACAACCGGGCAGCACTCTGTGCCACGGGGAAGTCGGCGCCTGGCTGCACAGCCCGCCCCTACCTGCCCCTGCCCACAACACGTCCCACAGGCGAACTTCCTACCATGCCATTGCTGCTTGCCCGCGTCCCCGTGTACGGGTATCAGCGCTTCACTGACGCCTCACTCTCTGCCCTCGCGCTTCCTCCCCTGTTCGCCCCACCTTGCCGGTGCCGAACCCGAAGAAGCCGCTGCCGGCCTTCTTCTTGGGCTCCTCCTCGGGCTCAGGCTCGGGCGCCTTCTTGGCCGCGCGCGCTGCGGCCGCGCGGCGGGCGCTGACGGTGCCCACCGCCGGCTTGGCCTCCTCCTCCTCCACCTCAGCCTTCTTCACCGACACCTGCGCCAGGCGCCGCAACAGGGACCAGTTTGATGCCGGTACATGAGCAGTTGCAGCTCATAAGCGTTCGGGCCGCTCGCTTGCTGTAGAGCGCACCGCTCCATGACTGTAAGTGAATCTCACGTGCACATTGTAGTACAGGTACGCGCATCGGGTACGCCTGCCACGCATAGCATGACGCATCGCCTTGTCTGACACATCGCCTTGTGAGCTACGGGCGTCAATACCGTTCCCACCTTGCCGGTGCCGAAGCCGAAGAAGCCGGTGCCCGCCTTGGGCTTGGGCGCCTCGGCCTCAGGCTCAGGCTCGGCGGCCTTGGAAGCGGCCTGGAGGGCATACATAGGCAGGCACAACAATGAGGTTGGTTGGCGGTGATGCACCGCGTACTTTCCTAGCCACTCAACCAACTCCCTCCAGAATAGCGCCCGCCGCCTCCCCACATGCACCCCAACATGCTTTTCGCCACACGCAAAAGCGATGTCAGGCCGTGTAACCCGCGCCACCCCGCCCGAATGTCCCAGCCGCACACTCGGGCCCCCCGTGTCGCCTCTGCCCCCTCACCTCCGCCTCCGCCTTGCGGATGATGCTCTTGGTGCCCAGCCCGAACAGGCCCAGCGAGGGCGCGGCGCCCTTGGCGGCCTCCTCGGCGGCGGCGGCGGCGGCCTCCGCGGCAGCAGCCTCAGCAGCGGAGACGAGCTGCAGGCAACGGTCAGGGGATGAATGGATGAACGGCTGATGAGGCGCATCTTGGCCCAACATACTAAAAGAGGGAGGCAGCTACTAGTGCCAACCGCTAAATTTAAACCAATACATGAAAAGCCCGCCTGCTGGACCCCAGGTGACTCACCTCGCCAATGGTGTCCGCGGGGGACAGCTGCTCCTCCTGGGTGGCGCCAACCTGCAGGGGGCAGGACAGCAGCCCGTCAGCGGTATAACCTCACACGCTCGCCATACCTTGCCGCTCCGGATCTTCCATGCCAAAGCAGGAGCCGCAGGTCCTATCGATTTGTGCTCCAGTCAACGCCGAAACAACGGAGTCCAAGACGCAAAGCAGTCTACCCGCTCGCCCGACCCCGAGACGTACGCCTCAGTTACCAGCTATGGGTCTAATGGGTCTAATGCGTCCGAACTCCAGTTTCCGGTAAGTACTTAAGCCCAGGCACGACCTGCTCGCTCTCCATGCACCCGCACCTCCTGCTGCTAATCCACAACCCACCTCGATGACCAGCTCGTTGGTGCTGCCGGCGGCCTTCAGCACCTCAGCAACCACGCTGGCGACCTGCGATAGGTACGTAATACACACCAGCCTGGTGGTTCAGGATGCGCTACACCTCTTTGGCGACAACAGAGGAGCATCCTTCCACGGTGAACAGACGCTGCGAGTGCCCCCCTACAAGCCCACAGCCTTTCCCCACCGGACCAAGCCAGGCCGCCCAAACGCATGACACGCCCCTTGGTCCTGCGTTCGTCGACGCCCCGGCGTGACTTGCTCCTTGGAATGGCTCATGCGAGTGCGGCTCCCTCATGTGCCTTCCCCTACCTCCCTTTCCCTCCTCTACCCACCTGCGCCTTGGAGGACACCTGGTTGGTGGGGATGGTGCCCTGATTGCCGATGGCCAGGTACGGGCCCGGCTCGTCACCGTCCTCCGTACGGTCCGTGCCGTACGCGCGGATAATGGCGTACGGCTTGCCGCTGTCCGCCACCTGCCCGGGACAGGGGCGCGTGATGCGGTGGCACAACACGTGTTAGGGGCAGGCCAGACCGCCAGGAGGCAGCGTGGGCGTCACAACTGCGCATTCCAGGACTGCACCTGGACGCAACGACACCGTACACGGGATGTAGCTACTGCTGGCTGCTGGTTTGTCGCGCAGGTTCCCATCAACGCGGGCATGCGCCACCTATGCACGCTTGCATACAATGAGCGCGGGGAAAAGGCCTGGAACGCACAAGCTGCTCCCGTTTTCCCCCACCACCGTGCACCCACAGCCACAGCCCTTCGCTCAAGCCTGTAGCCTCCCTCAGCAGCCCTTCCAGACCCACGCCACCACGCACCAGTGCGCCGACACGGACCCGCTGCTCCATCTTGCTGAGCATGCTGACATGCCCGTGACTACTGGTACGACACACGTCGTGCAGGCCTTCTTGATTGTACCAGCCTCACAGCGCATGCGTCTCCCCCATGTACCCAATGCACCTACACGTCAAGACACACTGCCCTTGCTAGCACCGTACGCACCTGCTGCTCCACCTTGCTCAGCTTGTCCAGCGGCTTGCCGGCGGGCGCGGGCTTGGCGCCGCCGCCGAACAGGCCGCCGAAGAAGCCGCCGCCGCCGCCGGAGGGCGCGGCGCCGGGCTGCGTGGACACAAGGATGACCTGGGCGGCGCTGGTGGCCTCGGCCAGGGCCAGGGCGGCCGCCACCTCCTGCGCGTGGGTGACAACAAATGCATGGAAGTTGAGGCACGTCGCGGAGAGCGCTTCATCGTTGTAGCATCCGTACCCGGATTGCGTAGCCCATCGCTACGCCACAAGGCCGTTACGCGTCGTCACAAGCTGGCAGCAGCCCGGCTACGGCTGCGACCAGGATGGTGCAGCTGCCGAGGGGGGCGTTGCAGAACGGACCTCATTGTCCCCTGTTCCCCGTCACGCTGACCCGTGGGTCGTTGCCTTGAGGCACTCACCTTGGCGCCGGACTTGGCCTTGCCCTCCACATCGCCGTCCACCACGATGACCTTGCTGCGCCTGCACGCAAAGCACCAGCAGTCTGTTCATTGAACCGGTAAGGGCGAAACTCCAAATGAGCCCGCACGGTGAGATGCCGCAGGTACCATGGCAGCTCCAGCACTCAGGCATTCCCAACTCCAAACTAGTTCCCGCACCTCTCCACTGCAACATGCTTGCCTAACAAACTCTGTATGCGCCACTGCTTGCACACCATCTTTACGAACACGTGTACGTCCGCCCAAGGAACAGACACCACTAGCCAGGTGTGCACAGGTGCCAAATGTGCTCGTCTGTGTTCTGCCCGCCCTTCCTTTGGCACCACCTTGATGACGTCCACCTAGGACGGATACATGTACCCAGATTGTACACACTGCACATCATTGATTGTTGCACGTTCTTACTTTGGCACCACCTTGATGAAGGCCGGGTTCTCCACGTCCACCTCGGTGAGCTTGAGGTTGGCTGCGGCCGCCTTGTCGATCAGCTCGTAGCGCTTGAAGAAGTTGAACGTGGCCTGAGCCTGGTCCAGGTCGGTAACGCCTGGGGCGGGGAGGGGAGCGGATGGAGGGGGCAGATGGTTGGTGACGGAAGCCTGAAGACGTGGCACGTGCGTGGACCAGAACGGTCACGTCTGGGGGCAGGGAGCGGGGAGGAAGTGCAGGCGTGCATGGCTGGCCCGAATACGAACTCTTTGACTCAGAGTCGCTATATTCTGTGTAGCTGGAAAAGGTCAGGGTGGGTAGGACGGGTGAAGGGAAGGTGCTGGAGGCTTGGAGGCGTGGCCTGCGCCTGGTCCAGGTCGGTGACGCCTGCAGTGTGAAGCTCCTGTTCACTTGCATGGCATCGTGGTGGTGGCGCTTTGCCCTGGTTGGCAACGCCGCAGGCGCCCCGCACAACCGCGCTGTCTCCGGGCGCTGCCACCCTGTGAAAGGGTTCGTGTAGCCACCAGGAGGCGAAGCGGGCACCAAGCAGTTGTGTGTGGCTGTGGCAGCCACGAGCCAGCGTCACGCTCCTGCAGTCCTGCCGTCCTTGCTGCTGCTTGGGCCACAGCTGCAGCAGCAGCTGGCAGCGAGCCGCAGCCCTTACGGGGCCCCTCCAAAGACCCCAGCCCCGCCCTATCCTGCCCGTTAAGAGTCCTACCCGCCGTGACCTTGAAGCCAGCTGCCAGCAGCTCCCGGACGATGCGGATGGCCAGCTGCCCCTGGCTGCCTGCATGTACAGATGCAGGCATGTGGCCACGGTTTGCCATAAGAGCTCAATGGAATGGCAAGCAGTTGGGCAGCAGGTCCTGGGCCTTTCATAGGCACCAGTCAGGGTGGTGCAAGACCTGTGAGAAAGGCACCTGGAACAGTGCCAAGCGAGGGCGCTGTACCGGCAAGCGCCTCGTGAGTGTGCAGCTGACTGGGTTAGTGGCCCGACATGTTCACAAACGCAAGAAGGCGCCGTCAGCAGTGTGACCGTTACGAACCCCCCTCGCTACCCCCACCCATATACCCTGCCCCAGGACAACTGCGCTGCTCTGCCGCGAAAACAGAACGTGTGGATGCAATGCATCCATCATGCTCGTGCATCGCTGTGGCAACACAGAACAGCCTCTTTGTAAACCCGCCCTGGCATTCGCGACGAACTGTGGTGCTCTAGCTGGTCTGCTGGCCCTGAAGGACTGAGCCGTTGACTGCATCAAACCAAGCCCTTGAAGGTAATAACGCTCACGATGCAGTGCTGAGTGCGGGCAATATTGCCGCGTGTGCTATATTCCAAAATGCCCTCCCCGACACAACTAGCCGGGGCAAAGTGTAAAACCCGCAAACGTACCGGTCACAAACACATTTGTCCCCTTGTAGGCTGCCTGGGCGACTGCCTTCCGCAGAGCGATGGTGCCCACGGCCACAGCAGAAGCGGTCCCGCTGGCCGAGGTGGTAGCGGCATTGTGGATGACCTGAGCCCGCCTGCTACCAGCAATCTTCACACCACGGCAAGCCTTCACGCTGCTCCGGGCGCTCGGAATCGCAGCGGTGCGACGCTGCGAGCTGCAGCGCGCAGCGACATTCCGCTGTGACTGGAGGAGCATGGTGCGGTCTCCAGTGACACGCAAACAAAAGGAAATGCGATCACCGGGCGTGAAGTAAGGTCACACAGAAAATCGCGGCCTAGTGCAGGTTCTTTGCTTGCGGACGGCTCCGAGCCCACGATTGATGATCTCGGCTCGGGCTTCGGGCCCGGGTCTGGCTTAGCATTAAGTACAATCTTAGCTTTGGTAACTAGACTGATGATGCACATGCCGCTAGTCAGGTACTGTGTCACGCCCAGACAGTCTGGACACGCGCAGGTGCCGTGCCCCTTGGTGCCCCCGCTCCTGCGAGGGTGCCTCAGCTTTGACGTGAGCTCGCTGCAGCCTCTATAACATCCTGTTGCAGCAGTCTCAACCGTACATCATGCCGCACTGCAGTTTACAGCAGCGTGCAAAACAGGGTGCAGAAGCAGTATCAATGCAGGCATATGCAGCAGGTTAGGGTGGCCTTGCAAGAACAAAAACCCGCCCGCCGTCGAGCACATCCGTCTAGGAAGATAGCCTGCTAGAATGGGCAGGTACGGACAGCGTTTGCCACACCAAGGACCACACGTCGACATGTGAACACAAGATAACCTGGGGGTCACGCTAGGGCAGTTGCTCCACAGCATTCATGTGCCCAGGTCTCCTAGTACGAGGTCCGCATGTGCCTTGCTTCCCCGAACGGCCCATTGGGCGGCCATGTGCCCATGTCAACAGCAAAACAACAACATCGCCAGCAACGCACTAAGGCTGGCAACGTCCAAGGAAGTCCAGGAATGGCATCAACACAGCTCATTCGTTTTTATCCGTGGTGGCCCATGCTGGTTTACGCACCTACACCGCCGCATGACACATTGACCCTAGCTGCACCTCCCAATCCTCCTCGTACTCCTTTCTCATGCCACAGCTGCTACAGCTGCTATCTGCTTCACTGAACAGTTACGCCACACACGCCCTGCCCACGAAGCACAGCCCTGCTACACTGGGAAGCTGTGCCGCTACGCTGCCGCCACTCCAGCACCCACCGCCCACCACAATACCCCATCGCAACACCTGCAGCCACGGCTCACCTGCTCTCCCATCCACTCGCCTACCACACACCGCCACAACCGCTCCCCTTGAGTACTACACGTACAGCGATGGAGGTGTACGGCGCCTGGAGCGATAAGGTGGCTCTACCTGGGTGACACAGCTGCATCGCAGCCGGTGTCGACCTCAAGTCATATCAATGCTATGCTGTGTTCGCTTCCGCCTCGGCCCAGCCCAACGCTTTGCAGCACCGCCGCCAACCAAACCCCGCACCCAGCCCACACCCTGGGCACCTTGCTCTGCCGGCACGCTGGCGGCGCCGCCGCCACTTGCAGCCCGACAAGGTAGCCCAGCCGGTCAGCCAAGCCCTCCAACACAGCACTCCGTACCCTCGGGCCCTGTTAGTGCTACCATTGTCTGTCCTCCAGCACTGCCCTGCTGTGGCTGCACCGACTTCAACGAGGAGATGACCAGTACCGCTGCCATGCCGCCACTGCGCCCCGCACCAGCCCACGGGCAGGGCGACACCAGCCGGCAGCTAGCCGGGACCCCGTCTACAGCGCTGTTGCCTCCGTTCGCTGGACGCTTGCACCACGACCAGTCCCTCCAGCCCTGTGCTACTTCAAGGCGGCCATAATGCCCCAACACGTCCCCGCCGGTGTTGCGCCGCCTCTGAAAGCCAAGGGCTTACCGTCCTTCACCGCCGCTACCATGGCCCGGACGTGCCTGCTATGCCTCGGGGTAGCCCTTCGCCTGTCACTGCACGGCGGCCATCATGCCCCGCACCCAGCCCACGATCTGCGCCACGTTACGCTCAAGGTCGTCCGTGTTGTCGGACTGGAGCGGCTTGACGATCTCGGGCCTAGGGGGAACCGGGGACAGCAGCCGAGGGTGTCAGGGGCGGTTGGACGGCATGTCAGCATATGTAGGTGGGGGGCTGCTGCTGTGGCACAAAACAGGGAGCGATAGAAAGCGCACTTCGCTTTGCCGTGCTGCTGGTCTCATTGAGCAAGGGGGCACGCATGCAGCGTGCGTTGCAGAACAGACCAAGGAGAAGCGTGCGTTGCACTGACGCAGTTCAGATCAGGGGAGAAGAGGAAGACTAGCAGCCGGTCCGCTCGGCTGAGCCTCTGCTAATCTGCTTCACAATCTGCAGCCCCACTAGGCCCTCCACCAGCCTCTCCACCAGACTCCCTAGCCCAGCACCGCACCTGTAGCTCTCCGACGCCTCCTCCATCACCACCATCATGATCTCGCACTGCACGTTTTCGCTGATCTTCTTTTCCGAGTAGCCGCTGCAGGGCAGCGGCAGCGGCAGGGGGAGGCAAGTGTGTTAGCCACGACACTGCATCCAGCCAGCCAGCAGCGCCCTCTCTCCGTCCCCTCGTATCCCTTCTCCAACCGCTTCACGCCATGAGTTCTCCCGCAAGCTAGGACCCCGCCATGCGCCGTTCGCAGCCGTGGCTTGCAGACTACCCAGCTGAGGTCGTGTCCCCCTACCGGTACTCCTAATTCAGCGAGACCCGAGAGCGAACATAGACACCGTGCACGACTACACACACCGTGCACTACGGTAATACACACGCTGTGCAACTAATACACACGCCGTGCATTTCCTCGCGCTCACCGCTTCTGCAGGCGGTCGAACAGCTCCGTGTTGTTAGCCTGCAGCACAACGACCAGGTCGAACCACCTGCAGCAGCAGCAGCGGAGGGACACAAAACACGATGCAATCAATTATGTACAGTACAGCACAACGTAAAGCAATATCCGGCTAGACTAAACGAAGTGTTTTTGGCCTGCAACACCATCACGGGGTCGGTCCAAGTCGAACCACCTGCAGCGCGGGTAGAGGGTGTGGATGCTGAGGGCAATGACCTGGACAGATGCAGGTTAAGCAGTGACAGAGGGGCGCAGCGCACTGCAGCACGTGCCTACAGCTCTTACCAGAGGCAGAAGGGCAGCTACAGCTAATGGGCATCTGTGGAAGCAACGCCTACGCCATGCGCCCTTTCCCCGTTCTTCCTTGCCTCAGCTGACTCGGGGGAAGTGTGCTCTCCGGTGCCCCAAGTGCGCTGTCCACACCTGCCGCCACTGCCCAAGCCCCCAAGTATCAGCTGCTTCCATCCTCGTCGACTGGTTGAGGCAGGCGCGTCTTGGGCGTGTAAGACACCGCCGGAACCCAACGGGGTCTATACCAAAGCACCCCAGCGTCGCACCTCTCAGGGAAGAAGTCACACCCGTGGTGGTCCACCACGTTGCCCCCCTCAGCCATGACGTCCTCCAACGCGTCGCACACCTGCAGCAGATTGGCACACAACAGGATTGGGCAAGGCAGGAAGCAGGGAATAACTGGCGCGGTTGGCAGCGCACGTGGTGTGGCTGTGGGGTCCGGCAGGCATGAGTGCACCACACAAGGTCTCTGCACCGGGTTCCCCTCCTCCAAGAGTGGCAGATAAGCGACATACGTCAGGCGCGGTTTGCGGCGCCCAAGGCTGGTCGAATGTGCATACCTGTGTGGCTGTGGGGTCAGGGGATGCCTGGCATATTGATACCGCCGGGTAGTACCGTAATGGTAGTGACGGCACCCCAACTCTCCAAGTTCAAACCCAAAAGGGTAACACAAGCCAATATTGAAGAGGCATGCAGGCATACATAACACCGCCGAGGCTGCCAAAAGGGCCCCGTCGAGTCTTACTGGCTCCAAGGCATGGGTGCAACACCCAGGGTTCCTCCGCCAGGTTCCCCTCCTCAATCGGCGTCCTCCCGGGATCACTACGTCAACACATCGTGTGGAAGCCATGCCAGAGCCCCCCTCCCTACCCCCACAACACAACGTCTACTGTACGCCCCCCCGGGAGGCTGGCTTTGCTGACTGTGCAAGCGCATGCGCGGGTGCCTTTCCGGAGCAAACGCTGCCGGGACACGACAGGGGCGGCGGCAGGCGGCGTACCTTGTCCTCGTCCAAGTCGTAGCATTCGAACTCCGCGTTCCATCCAGAGTGCAAGCTCTTCTCGCGCACCCAGTCTCCGATGTTTATGTGCTGGAAGCCAAGCTCTTGCGCGACCATTTCGCTAGTCGTCGTTTTCCCAGTACCAGGTGTGCCGGTAATCAAGATGTTCGGCTTTGAACGGCTCATTATGCCCTTGTAGTTCACCTGAGTATTCTAGAAACGGTCTGGTGCGGGTGCCGACGTGTGCCGACTGCCACGTTGAGACGCAAACCCACAGCGGCCTGTGCTCTAGACGAATGAATCGTAACTGAAGCGATGGTATCAGGTCGTTAAGCAAGGTTGCATCGAATAGCTATGTGGGAAAGGCGAATCCGGGATTTGCATGGCGACCCATGGGCACCCAGGTGTAGCCATGTGCCCGGTACAACAGGAGGGCAGAACAGCACTGCGAAGCCCCCAAACGACGCCTCTTCATCCGGACCAGGTCAAGCCATGGCAATAAAACGTGTCAAACATTCCTGCAAGCCCGTTGCAGCGATGTGGGTTGATTCACTGCGAGTCACCTTTCCGCCCTACAGCACGATTTGGCACGATCAAGTTCCTTGCTGCGGCAGCAGCATGTCAGGGGGGCATGCGATTCCTGGCCTTCCCAAAGCTCGAAAACGAGGCATGGCAAACAGCGAGGCAGGTCACGTGCACAGGCATTCACAGCGCGCATACGTGTGCTCACAGGGGCTAAGGCGGCAAATCTAACAAGGAGCGGCTGCAAACCAGTCCGAACGGTCCTTCAGCACAAACCGCGTACCTGCATAAGCAGCACTGAAAGCACCAGGCAGGCAGACACCAACGTACAGTTGTATTATTGGTCACATTCAGCACGTCATAAGGCACTCTGCTCCGGCCTAGACCACCTCCTACCGTCCCTATGCTACCCACCACAGGTTCTTTACCACGCGCTGTCTCTGTCTGACCTCCGCCTCCATCGACTCACACAATGCTACACCAAGCTACAAGCATCCTGCAGCCCGCCCTCCCCACCACACCAGCGCACATTCCTTCCATCACCCTGACACCACGCCCCCTGGCGACCCAATTTGCCCATGCCCATGATCCCCCTTGCGCCCCGCGCCCCCTTGCCCCTCACCCGCCGGCTTCTTCCCCGTCTTTTGCAATATGTACAGCGCCGCCGCCACCAGCAGTCCACCCACGCCGTACTTCCAGCTGAGGGGCTTGGGGAACACCAGGAAGGACAGGGCCACCTGGCACACCTTGCGCATGGACTTGACCACCTCGGCGTTGGTGGCCCCAAAGTGCTTGATGATGAGCAGGATGAGGCACACGGTGATGTAGCCCAGCACGGAGAAGAGGCAGATGAGCGGCACCGTCTCGGGGTGCGCGCGAGAGTGCTCAAACGCACGGAACACCTCGCCTGGGGGGCGCGTTGTTGGGTTTGCAGGACGCAGGCGTCAAGGTTCTAGCGGGGAGTGGTGTTACCAGCAGCGCCTTGTACGTGGTGGATTGACGCGCAAAGTGGGTGTTGGCAACCTTAAGTGCAGCCGACCCTCCCAGCTGCATCCAAACCGCGCCCCGTGCCGCAAGCACAGGTGAAGCTGTCGCGAATGACCGCTCGGTACCTAATCCCAACACCACCTCACTGTCATCAGACAGGCTCTTAGAAGAACAGGCCCCGCCCCACACCAAGCCGCTTCGCAGCCACAGCCCTTCTAAGGCGTGCAAGACCCCTACGGCACCCATCCCGCATGCGGTGCCCCTGCCAGCCCTCCTCCACGCCTGGCCCCACCTGACGCACACACCACCGCACCTACCCATCACGCGGTGTCCCCTCCCCCCTTTGCTGCCCCCACCTGACGCGCACACCACCACGAAGCTCTCCGCCGCTGCGAAGAGCGACAGGTAGGTCATCACCTCCGCGTGCGTGGCGGGCGTGCGGATGCGGAAGAACTGCTTCTCCTCCAGGTTGGCAGTCAGCGCGTCGCACGTCTGCGGGCGAGGGCACGGGCACAGAGCGTATAGACATGGAAAGACCGTAACACATTGGAAGCAGCGGGATCGCGCTGGTGGGGGTTAGCGGCACGCGCTGCATCCCAGGACCCTGGAGCCACCAGGGCATGCCGCCACAGCGGACTGCCAAGAGTACAGTGCGGTACTGTACACATTCAACATGCCAGGAACTCCGCAACAGGGCAGCACGGACGAGGGATTACGGCATGGTTGCGCCAGTTTGTGGGGGCCCCAGGCCATGCCCACCGACCTCCTGGCCCTCGCTCCTGTGCGCTACTCCTGCGCGAGGCGCTTCACCACCCTGGCTACCGCTGGAACCGCATGACGACCCTGTACGCCTGAACAAGGCCCCCACAGTCCACACCCTTCGTCCTTGCCCGCCTCCCCGGCCGCAGCAGCCTCCCTTCTGGCCCCCACACCGGGAACAGGAGGCAGCCCTTGCCTCCCTGCAGCTCGCCAGCGCCGTAGAGACTGGCAGCCTCTGGGCTGTGGAGTTGCTATCCAGATCAAGGCTAATTGCTGCAGCAGCCCCGTCTGCCGCTCCTGCTGCCCTCGTCAACAGACGATGACCCGCCAGCGCTTCGCAGGATATGACCAGCCGTGTAACCTCAGCGCTGCTGGCTCTCCTCGTTCGCTAAACAGCCATGCGCCTTCCGCCTTCATCAAGGAGCCATGAGCCCACGGCTCGACGAGCACTATGGTGGTGAGCAGCACGCCCGCAGTCAAGCAGCTGCTCCTGCACCGGAGCTTCGCCGCACGCCTGCGCACCACAGCATCTCACCCCAGCCCCGGACCCACATTACCCAGCAGGTACGCACGTAACGGAGCCCCAGCCCCTTCCCCCTCCTGCTGACCTCTGTGCTTCTGACCCACCAGAGCTATGGAGATGAGCACCACGCCTGTGACGGTGGAGCTGCTCTCCTTGCCGCCTGCCGCGTCGCCCGCCGTGAACAGGCTGATGCCCGCCACCAGCAGCCCGCCGGCGCCGTACTGTACGGCGGTGTACCGCTGGCCCACCACAATACTGCGGACGTGCGGAGGCGTGATGCAACAAGACAGTCAGGGACGTGCTATCGGCGGAGCATAGCATCGGTGGTGACAGGCAACACGGCAGGTAACTCGAGTGGAGCAGCAATTTGTGTAGTAGTTCTAAGGAACCTGAGCTTCACGCTGGCGCCAGCACAGTCTGTCCCGCCGCCCACCTTCTAAAGATCATGACAGGGATGACCCTGCAGCTCTTGAACAGGATGCGCGTCGTGTACGACAGGTACGACAGCGCCCAGTTCGTTAGGTAGGCGCCCGCCATAGCCAGGAGGCTAATCAGGGCGTAGTCCTGCGCAGGCGGGGCAGTGGGCGGGATCGGTCAGCCGCGGTCACGCAATTAGGTGCCCTGTGACCGAGGACTAGGACACGAGCTGTGTGTGCCCTCAACACCACGACACACACTGCAAGAGCTGCGGCTGTTGGCGCTGTCGGTACCGCACACTGCTGCCATGTGCGCCGTAACCGCCGCCCAGTCCACATGAACGTGTGCCCATGGCCGCAGCCACCCCTTAATGGCTTCTAACGGCGCCGCAGGCAGGGTAGTGCTGTTGTGCCCCTAGCAGCCTGTAGAGAGCATCCCCGCCACCATTGGCGGCCGCACTGGGCCCGACAGTATATCAATGGGCCTCGGTACAGCTTCGCGGGTCTTTGCTATGATGCCTGTGTGCGGCTTTGTACCACAAGGTGGGGGTCCCGCCACCACCACCCGCAGTAAGGCGTACGGCAGCGCCTGCGGCCACCTACCCGGATGGCTGCATTCCGCTTGAAGTTCCTCGTGACTGCGCTCTCCAGGATTCCACATGTCGCGTACGTTACGTACGTTATTGCTGTCATCCATCCAGCGTACTCGAAGCCCGGGATGTTGAACACCTTCTCTTGGAGTGTGCTAAAGCCGAGCGCGCTTGCGATTGAGCTGTGGGGCAGTGCCGAGGGCGCATGGTGTTGGCCACGTCGCACAGCCACGTGACCAGCCAAGACACAGGCATAGGCACTAGAAGCTAGGCTGTATTCCAATGCACTGTGTGTTGGTCCTTAGCAGTGCCAACGAGGTTGTGGCACAGGAACTGCAGCTGCCCCAGCACGCGTGCCCACAAGCCCACGGCCCGGCGGACCACCGACAAAGTGCTGCTGTAGCCCCACCAGACGGCGAGGATGGCGAACAAGGTTGCCTGACTGCGTGGGAGCTTTGCGGCAGGCGAACTTGGCTTCTTCTCCTCGCCAGCCTCCGCCTGCAAGCCGTCAAGGGGCAACCGACCCACTACTAACCCACACGTACCGATCGGCCGAGCGGCAACAGTCACATGACGTCAAACCGATAAGATTGCGTGCACAGGCATGTTGTTCATGCATAAGGGGAGCGGTGGTGGGCCGTAGGGGCGAGCGTGTAGCGCAAAGGCCAGCATCGATCCGCCCACCTGCGACGCCTCGACATCCGAGCGGGCCACCACCGTATATCCGTCTTCCCCTTTATCTTTATGCATGACTGCGCCGGCCCCGCTTCAGCGGGGATCAAGGCTGGCCTTTGAGCAAGGAACGCGCAACAGACGAGGAAGGGTCAGCGCTTATGTGGGTGTGCATAACGTAGGGCAAAAATAGCTATGGTTATGGAAACGTTGTGACTGCCGAAACAGCTGGTCCTGTCAGAAGAGTGCAAACCAGACGCAACCGTCTCAATGTAGCAATCCGTTGCATGCAAGACTGTTGCCCTTCCGCCGTGTCGTAACAACATAGCCAAATTATCGCAACTATCATATTGTACGAGCCTTGATCCGGGGCCGAGGGACTCCCTCGTGCCTGAGTTAGTGAATGGCACTGCCAAAGCAACATACCGTCGGTCGCCTGCATATCACCTAAAGCATAATTCTTGAAGTACTAACTCCCCGTTCCAGGCATCGTGTAGCATCGTATCAAAAACTACACCGCGGAGCGATGGCGCTGGTCTCCGGCACAGCGCTTCCGCTGCGCCTGGCTCAGGGGACGCAGGCGGCCAGAGGCTGGCTATCCAGCTTAGCACAATATGCTGATACACAGTGGCTCCTCGGCGGCAGCAGCAACCCTACCGGCTGGAGGCAACAGCACCAGTTGGTCACCCGGCCCAGCCCGGCGCAGTCAGTCGTGCCAGAACACATCCTCCAGGAGCTTAGGGAGATTGGTGAGCAGCGGTCCAATCAATGTATAGATCATCATCCTGGTACTGCACACAAGACGAGCTGCGCGGACGCGTGCCATAAAGCGAGGCGGGTGTTCAGGGGACCACACGTGCTGTGTACACAGGAAATGCTCCACTCTGGCGCCACAGCGCCCCCTTAGCCCGTACCCTGCTTGTGACCCCTATACTGCACACATACACACACATACAAACCACCCAACTAGTTAACACGCTCAGCAACATGGCCACGTTGTCCGCCGTCCGCCCTGGCACAATTTCCATTGCGTTCCATCCCCGGCCACCCCGCCCCTGCCCTCCTCACTACTCCCTCCCCTCCTCGCCTCGTCCCCCACCCGGCACCCGCCCCTCCACCATCGCCCCCCAGAGTCCTCCCTGTCCGCCACCTCCCGCCTGGACGGCCGCCGCCGCCAGCCCCTTTCCGCCGCCTCGCTGCCCGCGCCCTTCGCGGCCAGCAGCCTGCCGCACCACGAGCTGGAGCCCGGACTGCCCGCCCTCACGGCGCACGTGAGGCCGGGCGCGGGGCGCATCTTCGCCAAGTGGTTGCGCAAGGTACGGCGTTGCGCCCTCAATAGGGTATAAATGACAGCGACAGGACCCTGCCCGTGTTCGGGGCGGCAGGGACCTGTCCTTCGAGAGGACGAAGCTGACCCGAAGGCGTGGGCCTTGTGGGCATGCGCCCGGCGCTCCCTGCCGCCCTCTGCCCACACCCTCCTTATCTGTATCTTTCCTTTCCTTTGCGACCTTTGCGTCGTCTCTTGTTGCGGAACTCCAAACCGGCTCGGGCCCACACCCGCGTTAGGCGCTCACCAGCCCACCCCCGCCCCCGTCCCCGTCCCCGTGCACCCCAGGCCGGGCGCAACCCGGTGCGCGTGTACTCTGTAGCGTATAGACGCTGACCAGCCGCCAACTCTCTCCTGCCTCCGGCCCCTCTCTTCCCACCCTCGCTCCTGCGCAACCCAGGCCGGTCGCTCCCCCGTGCGCGTGTACTCCCTGCCTGGGGAGCAGGAGCTGCTGCTGCACGTGGCGGAGAGCGACCTGGGCAAGATGGTAGGAGCTGGGGAGGGGAGTCGCAGGGATGGTGGTGTGTTCATAGCGTGCTGTGTATAAAGCCAGGATGGTGATGCACGTGGCGGAGAGCGACCTGGGAAAATTGGTAGGAGTGGCAGCTGTATTGCACCGAGGGTACTGTGGATGGCTACCCCCGCCCCTCGTTCTTGAGTGGCGTGGTATGGGTGCCGTGCATTGCCGTGACGGAGAGCGACCTGGGCAAGATGGTGAGGTGTGGCGGGCGGATGCCTTGGCATGGCGCTGTGTGAGCGCCTTGTTCGTCGTGGGTGGGTGGTACGGTGCAGGAACCTTGCCGTGTCATAGTAGAGAGCGACCTGGGGCAGGATGGTGCGGGTGGGAGGGAGCACGCGCGGGCGGGTGGTGGTGGTGGGGCCATCGGCTTGACTTCGGGCTCGGCTGCCCGGGTGTTGGATGCGGGCTCGGGTACATGCGGATGCAGGGCAGGGGCTCCTAGCTTCCTACCACATGCACGTGGAGGGCATTGGGGGTGCAAGCGGGGTTGGGAACGTACGGAGGGGCCCTGGGAGCTTGCGCATGGATTTGGAGGAATGCAAACTGTCTGGCCACATGTCGTCACGCCACGTCCCTTTCTTTGGTCCCTCCGCACGCAGGTGCGCACGTACGGCCGTAACGGCTGCCTGGCACGTGCCTTCCGCCTGGACGTGGTGGCGCCGCCGGAGGGCTCGGAGCTGCTGCAGCCGCCGCCGCAGCAGCAGCGGCAGCAGCACCAGGAGGATACCGGGTTAGTGGCGGCAGCAGGTGGGGAAGGGAGCACGGCGGCGGCGGCGGCGGCGGCGGGGCCCGAGGGCCAGGCTGCCTCGGAGCTGGCCGTGACTACGGCGGCAGGGGAACGGGTGCTGGGGTCGTTGCGGGTCAAGCCCGTACGGGTGTACGTCAACGCCGCCACGCAGCGGTTGGAGGGCGTTGACCTGCTGTACTGCCCCGTTGACCGGGTGGTGCTGGTGGACGTGCCGGTACGGCTGGTCAACGACGACGCGTCACCGGGCGTACGGAAAGGCGGCTGGATGTACGTCATGAAGTGAGTACGGGTACGGAGCGGTGGCAAGGCAGTCGGGAGGCCGGGGCGGCCGAGGCGGTGGTTTCGTTGCCGCTGGGAGGGAAAGGGGTTGTGCGGTGTGCTTGGTGGAGGAGGGAGGGTTGCGCCGAATCACCTGTTAGGGACTTTTCAGCATGCGTGCTAGGCAGAGCTGGCTAGGGCATATCGTACTGCAGGGGGGCCGCAGGAACCAGGGATGGCAGCATGGGGACTTGATGCAAACGAGGTCAGGAGGAAGCCGGCCAGCTGCTGTGGCCCGGCTGCTCCGAGTTGCCCCATGGTTGCGTGCATTTAGGCACTGTCCTTCCATTCCAGCAGCCACGCCAACAGCATACAAATGTTCAACCCTGAAAATGCTCCTCAAATTGCTCTACCCCTCCTCAAGGCGCTCGGTGCCTCACAAGGCTAGCCTTCAAGGTTTGCGTTGGCCCAGATGCATTACCGGTCCCCACTGAGCACCGGCCCACACACGCCCACACCGACCTGGTAAGCATGCTGCCGCCCGCTCCCCCACCCGCAGGCGTGTGGTGCGGTACAAGGCGCTCGGCGGCGCCATCCCGCCGTACATCGAGGTCAACGTACGGCACATGGAGCTGGAGACCGACCTGCTTGTACGGGACCTGCCCATACCCCCGGGGACCAAGATCTACGAGAAGGTATGTCGTGGCGTGCGGGTGGTGTTAAATTGCCAAGGCCGGCAGCTCAGTAATGGAGCATCTTGCTGCCTGCTGCCATGTAAGAGGCGGCATCGTTTAGCAGTGATGCCCCATGCTGCTTGCTGCCTTGCGTGAGGCTATGGTGCGGCTCGCCTTGCGCTTGTGCCGGTAGGCGGTAGCCCCCAGAGGCACAGCAGTGTTCCTCAACTGTGCTTGCGACGGAACAATCCTGCTCCAGTGCTTCTTGGCCATGTTGCGCACTGCTGCCACCCCTCCCATCGTCGTCCCGCGCAGGACTTCAACGCGGTGGTGGTGCGGTGCACTACGGATGTGGGCAAGGACTGAGGCGACGTCGGATGGAGGCCACATGGGGCCAACGGCGGCCCTGTCTCTGTAGGGCTGGTCGCCCTGTCGGCTCATGGCCCATCTATGCAGTTGCAGCCCACTAGGCTCATGCGCTGCAGTAAGCACTACATGGGTACCGTGGCTGTGTATAGCGGGGATGAAGGCTGGTGTGGGTAGGAGCGCAGGAGGACGTTGGGGGTGTAGATGAAGGTGGGTGACGCCGGCTGAATGAAAGCAGCACTGTAGACGGCGATATTGGACTGCGGCACGCCGGGACTGCAAGCTTGGTGTGCAGCGGAATTGAGCAGAACCGTGGTAAGGTGGGCGTCGCGCTTGCCTTGCTTTTGCTGTCCGGGGGGCAGTCGATGGATGCCCCAGTCCCAGCAATGGCGGTGGCAGCCGAGGCTGGCCTGGGCGTGGTCAAGCGGGCGGCGTATTGCGGGCAGGCCAGGCCTACATGGCACAATGCCATACGGTAACGTTTGCCTTGAACTGTGTTGCTCTTTGACGACCTACGCGTCCACGTGCGCGCCCATCTGTGAGAGGCAGAACGCACAGAAGGCATGCCCTCCTCATGTCAGCGAAATAGGCAGTAGGAAACTGCAAAGCATACATGAATGAAATCCATATTACTAAATGTATCCTGGCACTAACAGGTACACAGGGCCCTGCCATGCCGATGAGGCCTTCGCCACACCGTGCTGCTCGTACTGTTCGCTCGGCTTGGAAACGCCTACGCGGTGCAGGTCCACATGCGGACCGCTGTATAGTATGTAGAGTAGATAATGGTGCATATGGCACTGGTGGCGTTGACCCGAGGAAGCGTGCTGCGCAAAAGCGCAGCGAAATAACTCGCCAGGACACTGACTGGCCGCGTACTTCTGATGTTTTAATAATAAAAGCAATACATTGCATTGAGGCAAAGTGAAGCGGTCGTCCATTTCGAGACAGCTACTTGCAACACACCTTGGCCCAGAGGGTCGCTCATCAAGCGGCGAGGGGCCCTCAACAAAACGTACCAATCCTTTTGCGCAAGGATATATAATGGACGCGACCTCATACCGCTCGGCTGCGGCTGAGCTCGCAGACCGCGTATCCTCCCGCGCGGTCGCGCTGCCAGTGACAGCCGCAGACGCGCCAGCAATAGCAAACATCATGCTATGCGTAAGCAGTGCGCTACAAAGCGCAGAGCCGGAGCTCGCGACGTTGCCGACTCGTGACTCCGTTCAGGTGCGCTCGACACGTGGTGGCCTCATCCGTGATCCTGCCCTACGGCCTGTGCGCCCTGCGCTCAACACTGACGCAACGTGCTACGACACCCATTGACCGCAATCTCGCACACAGGCCTTGCACCAGTCTCTGTCCGCGTGCGTGTCAGTGGTGGAGCTGGGAGCGCTGGCAACGTCACCCACCACGGTCCTGCTCCTGTCAGGCCCCATAGCCCGCCGGCTTGCCCACGCTTTCAGCAACCTCGGCTCCTGCTTGGAAAGCCTCTCACAGCAGCTCACAGCACACCGAGCAGGCAGCAAAAGCAGCGAGGCTCTACACCGGGCTGCCTTGGCGCTTCAAGGCGCCGCCTTTCCGAACCTGGACGCCCGTGCTGCCCGCGCACTGTCGCTCTCGCTGCAGCTGGGAGCTCTGGCGGAGCAGCAGCCCCCTGCCTCCAGTAGCGCGCAGGCCACAGCGGGATGTGGGTTAGCAGCGAGCCAGCAGCAGCAGCAGCAGTATCAGGCGCTGCGTCAGGCGCTGGCGGCGGAGGGTGTGACGGCGGCAGAGCTGCGGGACCCGCAGGTGGGGACTGGGGAGGTGGCGTGGGGTGGCGTGGGGTGAAATAAGCGCGGGGCTGCACCGCCACTGTTGTGAGTGTAGTTATGAGGCAAGGCTAGTACGAAGCACAGGCGTGTGCTCCTGTCCACTTGCGGACACAGCAGCTGCAGCTGCAGCTGCACCTGCCCTGCTGTGGGTTGACGAATGGGGCGCGTGCATTTGCTCCCTGCGTGCACACAGTGCCGGACGTGAAGCTCCGCCCGTTTCGCGCTATGGCACGTGCCCGAGATACTGCTGAGAGCAATCACTACGGTACTTCTGGCCGGCTTCCCTCGCTCCCCCCACAGCGCTGCTTGCGTCTCAGCCAGGAGGTGTCCTCCCTGGCCTCGACCCCCGGCGCCGCCTCCGCCCTCACCCCCGACGAGGCGGCCGCCGTGGGGCTGCTGGCGGGGGCGCTGAGGGGCATGGCGGGGCAAGGGCCGGACGCCGGGATACCGGTACACACAACGTGTGGGCCGGGGGGAGGAGGAGCAGCAGCAACAGGGACTGCAGCAACGGCAGCAGCGCAAGGAGGTGCAGACGCAAACGGGCACACAGGGGCTACAGCTGGAGAGCAGACCGCCTGGAACTCAACGGGAGCGAACAGCGATGCACCCGAGCTGCTGCTCCTGCAGCAGCCGTCGGGTGCTGGCCAGGGGGCACTGAAGGAGCAGCCGAGCTCGCACTGTGATGTGGGAGGCGCAAGCAGGAACATGTCCCGCGCATCCAGTGCGCAGCCGCCTAGGGGCCGTGCTGTGCCCCCGCACTCGTTCGTGTGCCCCATCACCCAGCTGCTATTGCGCGACCCCGTTACCACCGAGGCGGGCTTCTCGTATGAGCGGGCGGCCATCGAGGAGTGGTTTAGGACGCACGACAGGGACCCACAGAACCGTGAGGGGGGCAATGGGTTGTACCGTAAGGGGCATTGAGCGCAAGGCAGGGACACGCACAGATGAGCGTGCGCGTAACCGTGCTTCGCTGTTGGTTGCGGGTGGTGCGGCGCCGCAACTCCCTTCCAGCGGTTCAACGGTGCTGGTCACGACCACGTCGTACCTCGCGCCCGGCATCCCGCTGACGCACACATGCCGCCGCGTTCGGGCCGCAGCTGGGCTGGGGCTGGCGTCCTGTGCGTTTTAGCCCAACTCCTCCCGAACGGGCCTACTCTGCACGCGACAGTCCCTTGCTGCCCGTGACACCCCGCTGCCCCTCCCGTATCGCAGCTGGGCTGAGGCTGGCGTCCCGTGGCGTCAAGCCTAATTTCGCCCTCAAGGGGGCCATCGAGGAGTGGCTGCAGCAGCACGGGCTCACGCATGAGGACGTGGATCAGGGCGCGGAGGTGAGGTTAACTTATTGCCAGCATGCTGCCAGAGCCCCTACCGGCGTCAAGATGCCAAGCTAGGCGTTTGTGGCACGTGCTGTGAGTGCATTCAGCGGCCTCAATGCGGGGTGCGTCTGGTTCCTGCAGGCCGGCTTCACCACTCCGTCTGCAGCTTACCGTAAGCATGCCTTTGTACTCTCCGAGTCCCAACTTCGGTATTGTACAATTCTACTCAGCTAAGCCACACAGCACACCCCGTGCTCGCACTGGCCCCGCAGCTGCTGGAAGGGTGTGCTTCCGACGTGTCCGCTGCCCTCAGCGCCACAGCCGGGAACGCCTCCCGGCGCTACGGCCCAGCAGGGTCCACATCCGGTGGGTCGGCGGCCGGCGCCTCCAGCGCCTACGCCGCTTCTTCCGCCTACAGCACCTTTGCGGGCGTGACGCAGTGGTACCAGGTCACAGACATGGACGCGGCGGCCAAGGCGCACCTCAAGGCCGCAAACGTGACGCCGGCGGTAGCGCGCGCGCTCACGGAGGAGCTGGGTGAGTGCGTGCGAGGAGCAGCAGGGTAGGGAGGGCACGGGGACCACAGGGGGGCGGCCCCACAGCAGCGTCCAATGCCAGCGTGGCACCACCCGGGTTGCCACCCCCGAGGGCCAGTGGTAACGATGGAAGAGGAGACTCCCCGAACCGTGATGCTCCATCGGGCTGGATGCCTATGAGTGGGTGGAAGCCGATCTGATGGATGTCACGTCGACCCGATTTAGTTGTTTCAACCGTGCGCTGGCTGCCGCGTATAGCAATGGCTTCCTGGCACGGTGCAAGCACGGTGACACTGCCAGGCTGGATCAGTTATCTTCTCGATCTCTTACTTATTCAACCCACGCTGCTTCCCTCCAGGCACCGTGACGATGTCGGATCTGGTAGATGGCGCCGTGACTGAGGAGCTGCTGCTGGCGCTGCGCTTGAAGCCGCTGGACCACCGCAAGCTGTGGCAGGCGGTGCAGGCGGCGGCGGCGATGAGGGCCACGGACGCAGGGGCCGGGGCGGCGGTGGCGGATGGCCCCGGGCGGTCGAGCTACCCCGGGCAGCAGGTGGGCGGGGGAACAAGGGTGTTGGTACTAGGATTCCTTACTAGGAATCTAATCAGTTCTGCATTGTGGGCTGGGTCCCCCAGCGCGATCCTGGATGGTCACCAGAGCACAGGCCGGCGCATAACGTACTCAAGTATCCGTTTTTGTTGGGAGTGATTTTGATGCTAACCTTTGAAGCCGCTTGCCTCCACTCATCTGTTCAGCCTGCCCGCAGGTACAGTTGAATGAAGGGTGCGTTTACCGTACGGCGTCCCGCTCCGTCCGCAGGCACGCCTCCTGGACTACGTGACTGTGGCTCCCGGGTACGTCCACGTGGACGATGCAGGGGAGGGACCCCTGGTGCCCGGGAAGTACGGTATCGTACTGCTGGACGACACAACCGACAACCGCCCGCTCAAGGTGGGCCGCGGGCGTGCTCTGGCGTGCGTATTACACGGCCGCACGTGCCTGCAGGTTCTGCCCCTACGGTAAGCCACAGTGGCCCTCGACACCGTGATTAGGTCATGACTCATGAGCAAACGTACACACGGATACCGCAGGTCCGGTTTCTGCTGGCGCCGTACGCCGCAGTACATCTTTAAGCAGCAAAGCAGCAACAAGTACGGCAGCGTTTGTGCTCTTGCGTGCCCCTGCAGGTCCGGTCCCTGCAGGCCCCCTTTGCCACGTGGTGGTACCAGCGGGAGGCGCTGGTGGCCGTGCCGGAGAGCGTGGTGCCCCCCGAACGACGCATGCAGGTACGTGAGCTGTGGGGCACTGGCAATGGAATGTGCACAACGCATGCTGTGCGCATGTGCCGTGTTACACGACCACGACCTCGCGCGCACCCGTGCATGCGAACCTGGTGAATGACCAGTATGTATGCTCCCGGTAGTACATGCTTCCACCTGGTGGTTCAAGAACATTCTTGGTGGACGACGCAGCCATGTATGCGAACGCGTGAGCTGACCGGTACCGGCGGTTACGACCAAGATGTTGCGCCCCTGCGTGCCTTCCTTGCCTGCCAGCCTGCCTGACCGCTTGTCACCCCCGTGTCCCGCACCGCAGTTCCCGCACGACCCCTCCCGCCCCGGCGCCCCCGTGACGCCCTTCACCTCCGAGCCGGGCATGCTGGTGCGGCGGGGGCACAACTGGGCGCACGCGGAGGACAGGAGCGCGGAGGCGGGGGAGGTGAGCGGCGGGGAGGCTCGGCAGCTGTAGGTTCTTGACCGCAGTACGGCATTCCAGCATGATGCTTGGCGAGGGCCGCAGGAGCTGGCAGGTGCAGCAACACTTGCCCTGCCCCGCCGGACACACGTGCACATCGTGCCTTGCGCCATGCGCACCGCCGTGGCGTCATGCAACCTGAATGGCACTGGCACGAAAAAACCCGACGTACAGGCTGAGCGGCCTTGCTTGGTACCGTACTTGCAGGTGGGCATGCTGGTGTCCTGCTCCGACGGGGGCAGGTTGTGGACTGTGATGTGGGCCAAGGGCGGGAGGGGCACCTACGCCACAGGCCTGGGCAACGTGTGGGAGCTTTCCCACCTGGAGGTGCCTGTGGGGGCGGGGACGGCGGAGAGGGCGGACGAGTCCTACTGCAGCGGCGCGCCTGTGGTGGACGAGGCGGACCTGGCTGTGGGTTGCGGCGTGGTGCGGGGGCTGCACTGGACGTGGGAGGAGCAGGACGGGGGCGAGGGCACCCTGGGCAGCGTGCAGCTGGACGACAGGAAGGGTGAGCGGCGGGGTGTGGGTGGGGCGGCGGGGCAGGAATGGGACGGGATGGAAGGGAAGGGCAGGAGGGGATTGATGCATGGGGCTAGCTGTTCTTAATGGCTGTTCATCGCTCTTCGCAACTCTAGGTAGCTGTAGCCCCACGTGAACACGTCGAACTGTTCGGCGTTCATATTGCTTGACGCTATGGAATGATATCACACCTGTGCGTTGTCTCACGTGGCCGCGCTGTGGCCCGACCGCCAACATGCGCGCTACCGCGCTCCACGTGCCATGCATGCTTTTTTACTCCGTTTCCTTTTCCTACGGCTCTTTTCTGCCATTGCAGGCTACGTGGCAGCTCTGTGGCCCAACTACAGGCTAGCCCGCTATTGCGCTGCCCCCCAATACGGTTTCGACCTCAACCACGCCGCACGGCCGGGGGAGCCGGTCAGCGTGCACACCGCGCGGCAGGGCGTGCGGGTGACACGTGGCAGGGACTGGAAGTGGGGCGGCCAGGACGGTGGCGGGCGGACGGGCGTGCTGGTGCGGCCGGTCAGCCTGGAGCCCAAATGGGTGACGTGGGAGGTGGAGTGGTGCGATGGCAGCAGGAGCTGCTACCGTGTGGGACACAACACGTGGGACCTCCAGGTGGGTCTTTGTTGGTGCACGAGTCGGCTGCAACAGCACAGGGTCGTCCCCGCTGTGCGTGCAGCTCACTAGTGCAGGCCCCTGGGCATCATACTACGCGCCCATGTGCTTTGCAAGCCTGCTCGGTCGCCTAACAGTGTGCAAGCGGACTGCTGGACTCTGCACGACATTGTATGGCTGCGCAGCAAAAGCGTCTGCCGTACGTGTACATGATGCACGCGCACATTTGCTCAGATAGCTTGCCGTACACTGCCGTACGCGCCCCTTCCACCCGCCCCAGGTGGCCCAGTACGAGTCCAACGGCGCCAGCGGCACGCTGCACCCCGGCTGCCCCGTCACGCTGTCATCAGACTACAAGCGGCACGGGGACGCGAGGGAGGGGCCCCTCAACCCGGGCAAGGTCGGAGTGGTGGTGGAGCACAGGACTGTGGACACCGTAAGCCGCGTCAAGGTGAGCGGCTGCGGCACCGTGTATTGTGTCCGTACTGTTTTTTTTAACTGCCGGAGGTACGCCCCGGCAGGAGCTGGCTGCGAGCTGCACGCTGTGGGACTGTGCTCTCACCCGTCAAAGTTGTCGGGGTGTTGCTTCTCAGTACGCCGGGTTGCGTGCCGCAAATGGTGGTTTGCGTCAGGGAAGCGTCAGGAAAGCAAAGCGAGAAACTCGGGCGCCCATAAGCTGACCCGTAAGCAAGGCTGTACGGACGGCCGCAAACAGCTTGTGACCAAACACACCCTTGTACCCGGCCAGGTGCTGCACGTAAGGCACCGTGCAGGCCTTCCTTGCTCTAAGTGGATGTCGCTGTGTCTTAACACATGCTCACACAACCACGCACTCCCGGCCAGGTGCTGCACGTGCGCACCGGCAGGGAGTGGTGGTACAACCGCGTCGCGCTGCGCCCCTTGCCCCCCGGCCTGGCGGTTGAGCGGTCCAACGGTCGCATGCGACTCAACCGCCTGGGCCGCGTCGCCTTCAGCGGCACGTGTGCGCCCACGAGCAGCAGCGGCGGCGGCGGCGGGGTCAGCAGCAACAGCAGCAGCACGAACAAGGACCCCAGCACGGGCGGCGACACCGGCAGGTCATGCAGGGAGCTGTTCTACTGCGGCGCGCAGGTGCACCAGTGCCGCTGCGGGGCGTGCACCAACGGGAGGTGTGGGCCCACCAGCGGCTGCCCCTGCCACGGTGAGTGTGGCTTAAGTGTGTATTAGCGGGAGGTGTGGGCCCACAAGCGGCTGCCCATGCCACGGTGAGTGTGGCTTAGGTGTGTATTAGCGGGAGGTGTGGGCCCACAAGCGGCTGCCCATGCCACGGTGAGTGTGGCTTAGGTGTGTATTAGCGGGAGGTGTGGGCCCACAAGCGGCTGCCCATGCCACGGTGAGTGCTTTTTTCAATAACGTTCTGCAGCTGTGCGAGGGAGCGCTTGTACCTGCGGGGCCTAGTAAGGGGGCCCCTGCCTGCCACGGTGGGTTTGCGGAGGTATGTGCCTCTAAGTACAGTATGTAAGACAGCAACATGCATTCTGCAGGCGTCGCGTTGTTACGAGCTGTTCCAATGCCCCTTGCCCCGCAGCCTGCGTGGAGCTAGGCGGCCAGGTGGTCAACCTGGACGGCTCGCTGTCCTCAGTGCCGCCCTCCGCATGCACGGCAGGGGGGCCGGGGGGCGTGCAGGACGCAGCTCGCATGATGGCGGCGCTGGCGCTGGCGGCCAAGGAGCGGAGGGCGTGAGGCGCAGGCGTGTCGGAACTACGCAGGATGGGGAGCTGCCAGTTGCTGGAGACAGGCAAGGTGGTGTTCTTGGTGTTGCGGGTGCGGGCAGGCGGCAAAGGAGCGGAGGGCGTGAGGCGGGGGCGTAGCAGCGCAACTAGAATCTGCAGGTTGGCAGGCAAGGTTGCGGTGGGAAGTTGGTGCCGAGGGGGGGGGGGGAGAGGACAGGCGTGCGGGCAGGGGCCTACGGCAGCCTATGCGGCCCGCTTTGGTGCATGAAAAGGGCGTGGGGCGACACGATTCATATCTAAATGGGGGCCGACACAACGGCTAACATTTCATCAACACGCATACAAGAATTTTACAGTATTTCCGACCGAGTGGTTCGCATTGATGAGCGGAAGGTGGGGCGGTAAGAGGGCAAGTCAGCGTGTCATGTCGTGCGGGCGAGAGCCTGGAGCGGGCGGAATGGGGCAGCTAGTGAAGTGGGAGTGTGCAGGAGGGTGGGAGTTAAGGACGCACGGTGGAGGTGGCGCTAAAAGCGCGGCGTGGTATCGGAGTGAGCTATCCAGGTGCGTACAAGGTCTGAGGTGTGAGGTATGGCTAGCCTGGTAATGCTATGAAATGCTGCAATGTTGCATGCTGGTGCCAGTGGTCTGGGTGTACGGCGACGAACCTTGGTTGCGGGTTCAGGAGCGCCTCGGTCTCCAGGTTTACGCATGTCGCAGCATCTCCTTGTCGTGCGCATTATAGCTCAAATGATTGCTCTGTATGCCTTCTAGGTCATCAACCGTTGCTGTGATGGCTCAGGGTGTGTTGGGGCACGTGCCTGTGGGCGCCGAACACTGGTCGCGGTCGTCATGGTCGTCAATCCACTGCCGTCGTGTGCGTACGCCGTACGGTCGTTTGGGTGTCGCCCCACAGAACCGCCGCTGATTATACAGTAGCCTTGCAGCAAAGTTGGGGCCGGCGTCTGGCAGGGCAAAGGGACCCCTCGATTGGCGAGTGGCGTCTCACCCAGTGTAAGGAACGACCAAAGCCCAAAACCCAACCAGCCGCACGATCGGAAGGTGCCGTACGGTGCAGCACGACACGTTCACACCAAGCCTGCCCAACAGCACAAATGTTACGTATGCTACTTATGAGGCCACGCCAGAGGCGAGACGCAACGTAAGCTCCATGCTTGTCAACGCAGGTGTGGTCTGCATCAGTGCCCCTCCCGGTCCACAGCGTTCCCATCACGACACCGCACACCGGCCTCGGCATGCCCTCGACATGTCACCTCCGATGGATGCAGCTCCGATGGAGCCGAAGCCCGACACGCCAACCACTCCGCCAAGGCCAAGTTCCGCCCCAACGGCACGGATTTGCTCGGGTTCAGAAGTCACCTCCATTGTGTTGCTGTGGTTGGGCCGCCCCTGGCCACCGCATGCATTGCTACGTCAGCAGCACCTAGTGGCCCTCTGACCCGCCAGATCCTCAGCGGGACACATAAGTGCGTACGAGGGCAACCAGTGGACTCGCGTGCAAGCCTTCAGCACCAAAACCCGGTCATGGGCACGCCGATGCCGAGGCACCGAAAGCACTCCACTCCGAAAGCTCTCAGGCACACAGAGCCCAGTGCCTCCTGCTCTCCCCAAGCGCAATCCCCGCAGCTTCCTACCCAGCCCCTTTCACCAAGCCTGAAACATTCAGCCGCACATAACAAAGAGCGGCTTGACGGCAGGTCTCATCTACAGCCCGGTATGATACACGCATGCAGCAACAAGATGCGCACATGTACGGTGTGTCTTAAACACATGCCATCAAACATCCACAGCTCCAGCCCGAGCCCAGCACCAGCCCCGGGCAGCAGCCGACAGCAAGGGTGCAGACCGTATCGACAGGCCCGAGGGCCAGGCACACATACATGCACCGTCATGACCCGTCCACCGACGCCTGGCTCCTCCCTTCTGTAGCGCGCTCCATCTCCCTCATCGCAAGGAGTAGGCCCCACTGCTTGGGCCTGCCAGGCACTTGGTCGCATTCGCCAGCTGGCAGCCCCCAGGTACCAACGTCAGGCCCGCTAGCTCCACGCATGCTGCAATCGCAAGCGGACAGGATGGCCATGCTCAGTATAACCGCTCACGTTGGCCCAAACCACCGTACCTGTTATAACCGGGTCTCGGGACAGCGCAGAACTACTACCGTACACCGCGACAACATGCGCACACGGCATCCGTGCGAGTCGGCGCACTCGGACAGCGCAAACCCACGCAAACCAGGGGCAGCTCGGATACCTTCAACCATGCACCACTCCTCCCCACGACAACTGTGCGACCGATGCAACTTAATACACACTCTACCGGCATGTCAGGTTAATACACACTTTAGACAACACTCACCGTGGCAGGGGCAGCCGTCGGTGGGTCCGCACAGTCCGTCGCAGCGGCCGCACCTGCACTGGTGCACCACGGCGCCGCAGTACCACAGGTCCCGGGCCAGGCGCCCCGTGTCGCCCCCTGTGCCGCCGCCTCGCTGCTGCGTCCCCTGGAAAGCAGCACGCCCGTCCCGGTTGAGGCGCATGCGGCCGTTGGACCGCTCAACCGCCAGGCCGGGGGGCAAGGGGCGCAGCGCGACGCGGTTGTACCACCACTCCCTGCTGGTCCTCAGGTGCAGCACCTGGCCGGGAGTGCGTGTAAACGTGCGTCAACACACCCGAAACGTGTAAGCAGTCAGTATGAAGCAGGCGGTTGTACCACCACCTGCTGATGCACAGATGTAGCACCTGGCCGGGAGTGCGTGGTGGTGTGAGCATGTGTTAAGACACAGCGACATCCACTTAGAGCAAGGAAGGCCTGCA